>TARA_R110000851_G_scaffold77514_3_pt1 | contig 280311 bp, 241 predicted proteins | sample TARA_R110000851 | Tara Oceans TARA_R110000851 (sample SAMEA4397627) | marine metagenome | biome: Polar Biome; feature: [DCM] deep chlorophyll maximum layer (ENVO:01000326); material: water (ENVO:00002006), including particulate matter (ENVO:01000060) such as... | depth 17 m
TCGGTTGTCGGTTTTCGGTTATCGGTTTCAGGGTGAGGTTTTCGGTTTTGGGGTTGTCAGTTTTGGATTGGGAGAGCAACTATCAGGAGACATTTGTTCAGTTGACATAAGACTTAAGACGTATGACATAAGACGTACGACCGCTGCGCAGAAAGACTTAAGATGGTTTAAAGCTTAAAGACTTACTAATCAATACTAAATATTCAATACACAATATTCAATTCTAAAGCCAGCAGCCAAAAGCGGAAAAGCAAACAGCCAACACACATAAAAAAAATTTAAAACATTAAGCATTATTGCTACATTTGAAACTTTATGAAAAACATAATTTACATTTCATTCCTTCTTATTGGTTATTTAAGTAGTGGACAAAATGGTATTTTAAATGATTCAATTTTAAAGCCTGGAATTTATCTAACAATTGAGCAAATTGTAAATAACCGTCCTATTCCAGCACCAAATCTCATATTTGAAAAAGATACTGTTCATACTATGATAAATTGGAAGAACAAAGACATAAATATTTATCATTTGAAAATATCTTGGCAACAAGCTGAACAAACCCAGAAACAAGGAGGAATCTTGGGTTTTTGTGATGGAAAAGACATTTATTTATCTTCTACATTTAATAGAAGTGACAGAAACAGATCATTCTACAAGGTTGAAAAAATTTGTCATTTTCTTTATTATGAAGGCATTGATGTAATATACATAAATTCTCGTCACGCCCCCTTTGACCACACTCGTCCTTACTCACAATGTATAGTGGATTTAAGTAAAAAGGAACTGAACTTTAATGTAAATAATTCTGATTTTAAAAAAATTATTTCTGACAAGCCTAAATTACTTGATGGGTTCAAAAGTGAAGATAATAAGTCCACAGTTTATAAAGAGTACTTACAAAAATACTGTTATAATTAAAATCCGTAACCAGCAACTATAACCAATAACCACCCAGCAAAACCCGAAATGCCACGCGGTGCAATATTGCGGGAGGGGAGGGCAATGAAAAATGCATTCAAATTATACAATGAATTAAGTTTAGATTTATCTTTATACTTCAAGACTGCATATATGGTATATTAATAACAGCGTATTCCCGATAACCATCGGAACAATTTTAACCTGTAGCCATATTTCAGGAAAAGACATGTATGAAGAACCATAGACCATCCGTAAAACTTATTCGCTATTCCTTAGGCAGTTTTCTGTTACTTGTGGCAGTAAACGCGTTTGGTGGGGGATATTATGGACTGGCAGGAGCAGAAAATGTTCCTACGGAATGGTTGAAAGGCAGTCCATTTCATAACTATTTTATTCCAAGCCTTATTCTTTTTTTCGTAGTGGGTGGATCTGCTCTCTTTGCCGCAATCACTGTATTTAGGCGATGCCCAATTGCCCGTAAAGCGGCTTTTATCTGCGGTATCATTATACTTCTTTGGCTTAGCGTACAAGTAGCCATAATTGGTTATGTTTCATGGATGCAGCCAGCTACGGCAGCTGCGGCCATTATCATTCTTATTCTAACCTGGCAGCTTCCAAAGGGTGCGAATTAAACTCTTTTGAGCAGCCTACAGCATAAAGCCTACAGCCTAAAGACATAAGACATAAGACGTAGGACGTAAGATTTTCAAACCATTCACAAATTCACATACTCAAAGATTCACCTATTCACTATTCCGTCTACAGCCTAAAGCCTTAAGACATAAGACGGTAAGACGTAAGATTTTCAGACCATTCACAAATTCAAATACTCTCCGATTCACCTCTTCACCATTCCGCCTACAGCCTAAAGCCTTAAGACATAAGACGGTAAAACGTAAGATGTAAGATTTTCAGACCATTCACAAATTCATATACTCAAAGATTCACCTATTCACTATTCCGCCTACAGCCTAAAGCAATCAAAATAATTGCTAATTGTTAACTGATAATTGTTATATTTGGTTCTCTCCCCGTGGGTCTCCATAGCTTTCGCAAAGGTGACCCTGATTAATTTATCTCCAAATGCGGTTTTCCGTAATGGAAGAAATATTCATTGTTTTAGATTTGAAGAAACATTTTACCAACAATCACCCAACCAATGATAAAAAAAATACTCCTTTTGATTTTTGCATGTACAATATTGGGCTGCAAAAGCTATGTACAGGTTTTTGAAACCAAAGCTGATAATTTAGAAACTGTTGATGAAACCTATGTTTTTGAGAATGACTCCTTGAAAATAACCTATAATCTTTGGAAAGAAAAAGGGTTAATGAAATTTGAAATCTATAATAAATTAAATGTGCCTTTATATATAGATTGGCGGAAATCATCCTATATAGATAACGACATTAAGCTCAATTATTGGGAAGATGTGGAACGTACAAATTCACTATATCTTGGGTATTATTATGAAAGTGCATTTTTAGGAAGACGTTCAGCGGGTGTTTCCAATGCTACTAAAACAAAGGATGAACGAATCACCTTTATTCCTCCAAAAGCAAAATATTCAAGATCGCAATTTTACATACTTCCGCGTAGTTTTACAGTTTTAAATAAGAATAGTCCGTTTACTGAAAAAGTATTAAGGGAAGGTTCAAAAAAAACTACAAAAGTGTATTATAAAGAATTTGACAAAAGTGATACGCCCCGCGTTTTTAGAAATTTCTTGACCTTTTCTTTAACCGAGGGATTCACGGAGGAATTTTATGTGGACCATGAGTTTTATATCAGTAAGATATTGGAGATGGAGCAAGGTAATTTTTATGGTAATAAGGCCCGTTATACAAAACCCGATGGTGCAGAAAGTCTTCCTTACCAAGACAACCGAAATTTCTTTATTAATGTTGGGGAACGAAAAGGAGCCAAGAAGGTGCGGAAAGTAGATTTTAAAGAATAAGAAAATCTATACTGCATTGTTTATATTTGAGGACTAACCAAACTATCACTTACCTACATGTCAAAAAAAGTAACCAAAGCCGATATCAATTTTGAACAGGAACTTTGGAAAGCAGCAAACGAACTTCGTGGCGCTGTTGCTGAAAACCAATATAAAGATTACGTACTTCCCTTAATATTTTTAAAGCATATCTCTGAAAGATATGAACTGCGAAGAGATTCCCTTCGTTCGCTACTCAATGATCCGAAATCTGATTACTATACCCTGGATACGGAAGAACAAAATTATGTCTTGGAAGACCCCGATGAGTATCTTTCTAAAAACACATATATCATCCCAGAAGAAGCAACCTGGCAGTTTTTGCAGGACAATGCAGAGCAGGACAACATAAAAGTTTTGGTTGATGATGCTTTTGATCTATTAGACAAAACCTTAGCAACCTATAGACCTGATTTAAAAGGAATACTGCCACGCATATTTGTAAAAAGCCAATTGACCGCTAAACAGGTGGCAGGATTAATAAATTTGCTGGCGAACCCCAAGCTTTCCGAAAAGGAAAATCCCGAAAGTGATATTCTGGGTAGGGTGTATGAATACTATATAGGCAAGTTTGCCATTGCGGAAGGCTCCGGTGCGGGTCAGTTTTTTACGCCGGGCAGCATCGTTCGCCTGATGGTTGAAATGATAGAGCCTTATGAAGGAAAAATATTTGATGCCGCTTGTGGTTCTGGCGGTATGTTTGTGCAAAGTCTGAAGTTTTTACAAGCACATGGGGGCGATAAAAGAAATATCTCCATTTACGGACAGGAACGTTATGACGGGACGTTGCGGCTTTGCAAAATGAACCTCGCCTTGCGCGATCTTTCCTTTGATGTACGGCTTGGTGACTCTCTCTTGCAGGATAAGTTCCCAGATTTAAAGGCGGATTTTATTATTGTAAACCCTCCCTTTAATGTGAGCCAATGGCATCCCGAGGACCTGCCTGAAAACGACCCTCGTTTATTTGGACCAAAAGAGGAATTTACCACAGACGGCAGCGCAAACTATATGTGGATGCAGACCTTTTGGAGCCATTTGAGCGATACGGGTACCGCCTCCATCGTGATGGCAAATGGCGCTATGACCAGCAACAGCCGTGGCGAACGCAATGTGCGGGAGTTTATGGTAAACAATAGCATGATAGATTGCATAGTGCGTCTGCCCGACAAGTTGTTTTTAACGACTGGAATACCCGCTTGTATTTTTATATTAAGTAAAAACCGCGATGGGAAAGATGGGGTACATCGCGAACGCAGCAAGGAAATCCTTTTTATAGACACCAGTAAAATGGGTACGATGGAAAGCCGTAAGCTACGTGTGTTTACCGATGATGATATTGAAAAAGTAACCGACGTTTACCACAACTGGCGGAATGTCCCCTCGAGCGCAGTCGAGAGGTCAATCGAATATGCTAACATAGACGGCTTCTGCTACAGCGCCACGCTTGCAGAAGTACAAAAACAAGATTACAAACTCACCCCTGGAATTTATGTAGGCAGCGAGGCTGTAGAAGATGACGGAATACCCTTTGAGGAAAAAATGGAAGGTTTAAAGGCGCAGTTGGAGGAGCAGTTTAAAAATGGAAATGCGTTGCAGAATAGAATTTTAGAGAATTTTAATAAGCTATAGCAATGTCTGAAAACCCCGAATTGAAGTTTAAGCATCTTGTTCAAAGAGTTTTGAATGAGGAATTTTTAATAGGCCTTCAAGGTGGGGTTAGATTATCTATAAACGGCAAAACCCAAGAATTTGATTTAGCTGACCAAAAAAAGAATTATTTTGTTAAAATAAAATTAAATTCCCCATCTGTTAATAGACCCCACGTACTTAACGAGGTACAAGCTCATATTGCATCTCTAAGTACAAGAACAAATAAAAAACCATTTAAATATATTTTAGTTTTTAATAATAGTATATCAGATAATGATAGAGAGTATTTTAAATCTAGCCTGAATATAGCATCCTCAGATTTTGTGTTATTTGATTTAGATAATATTAATGAATTAGCAAAAAAGCAATCAATTAATATTTTAGAATTTGGTATCTCAAATAATAGCGATCCTGACTTACTGAATGAGAAAACAAATGATGTTTTAAATATTCTAAAATTAAGGAGTTTATTCATTGGCGGATATGTCTGGAATAATAAGGACCAAAGCGATCGGTTTTTAGAGGAAGGAATTTGGGAAAAATATCCTCAAGAGTATGAGGTCAGCAGCATAAATACGGTAAAAGAAGGGGATTTAATTTTTCTTAGGACCACTACAATCAGTGATACATTAAGATATATAGTAATACGTGGTTTTGGTGTTGTATCGGAAAATCCTCAGAATGGCCATAGTATAAAAGTAAGGTGGTCCCTTTTTAATGGTACGATTAAAATTGATGGTTTAGAAAGTTATGGGAGAAACTTTCAAAAGATTAAGGAGGAGGATAAGAATCTACTTTTCAGTCGAGTCATAGATGAAATTCCAGATTTTATAGATCGTTTACATCAACTAGCTAATGACTTTGTTTTTCAAGAAAAGAGAGAAATTGAAGTACAAATAGATAGAGATAGTAAATTCCTCATTGGTTTAAATATTGGAGCAGAAATTACTGATTATGACATCATTTTCCTACCCCATAGCTCATATGGTCCTATAGGAAAAAATGGTATTGCAGCACATATATTGAATTTGTTAGGGGCTGATCGAGAAGTTTTTGAATTTTCCGAACACGAGTTAAAAGAAATAAAATATAAATGGAACTACACGGATCTACCCGATAAGCGCGTGGAAATAGGATTTGTAGTTTCAAAAGGTGAAGATAAAAATGAATTTAACTTTCGTGAAAATTTAAAAGAAGCAATATACAATTTTCAAGGCCCAATAATCAAAGAGGGTAAGGTCAATCCCCCAATTAAAGTGTTTATTCCTTTATTGGGGACAGGTCAAGCAGGTATGTCTTACGAAGATAGCTTTGAAATAATTAAGGATATAATTCCATTAATTCAAAATGAATTTCGAAATCCACAAATAAGGTTAAATTTTCCGCGGGAAATACATCAGTTTAAGTTGAATAGCTTTATAAAAATATTAGCGAAAGAACTTAATTTAACTTTAACCAATGGTTTTGAAGGTGACATAACAAAATTATATAAGGATAACATACCTCAAAAAAATGTAAAGAATGAAAATGACAAAATCCCATTCCACCTTGACCAAGTTGTAAATGAAGATAAGCTAGGACGTGAACCTGTCGCAAAGGCATTTGTAGATTTAATTAAAAAAGACATTTTCACAGATAAACTTAACCATTCCTTTATGGTTCATCTACAGGGAAAATGGGGTGTTGGTAAGTCATCATTTCTAAATTTCATTAAAAAGAATTTAAACTCGGATGAAGAAACATGGATAATTGTTGAGTATAATGCATGGCAGAATCAACATATATTGCCACCTTGGTGGTCTTTGATAGACCAAGTATATCTAAAAAGTAGGAGGCAATTATATTTAATAGGCATTAGAACTAGCCTCCATCTCTGGCGCAAAGAAATTTTTAGACGGATTTGGAGCTATAGTGGTGGGAAAAAAATTATAACCTTCATAATGTTTATAATCTGTGTTACGCTTTTAATATTATTTAGAGAAGAAATAGCTAACCTTTTTTCAGAAAGTCACCCATCCCCAGGCGATGTTTTAAAATCTTTGGTGGCATTTATCTCCGTATTAGTATCTATTTACACTTTTGCAAGATTTATTACAATACCATTCTTTATAAATTCATCTGAAGAAGCAAAATCATTTGTTTTGCACGCATCAGATCCTATGAATAAAATTAGAAATCACTTTAATAATTTAGTGGATAATATTAATTCTAAAAAAAAGAAAAGACAATTAGCTATTTTTATTGATGATATTGATCGATGTGATGGAAAATTTATAGTACAACTTCTAGAAGGCATTCAAACTCTATTCAAAGACAAAAAAGTATTGTACGTTATAGCGGGAGATAAAAATTGGATATCTACAAGCTTTGGAAATACCTATAAGGATTTTGTGACAGAAGAAACAGATAAAAATCAATTAGGAGATTTTTTTATTGAAAAAGCATTTCAATTGTCATTTCGTTTACCTAATATTTCGGAGGAATCTAAGCAAAACTATTGGGATCATATAATAGGCATTAAATCTAAAGATAGCACTAAAAAAATTACCTCCATAAAAGAGTTATCAGAAGAAAAACAAGAAGAGATAAAAAACCTCCTAAAGGAGTCTAGGTCTCAACTTACAAATCCTAATTTTGTACAAGAAGTGCAAATACAATATAATCTTACTGGAGATACTGCTTCTAATTTGGTAATTGAAGAAAAAAATAAAGACACCGAAAAACTAAAACATTTACTGCAAGATTATCACAGATATATAGATACTAATCCAAGGTCTATAATTAGATTGGCAAATAATTATACAATGGCACGTTCTGTACTTATGGCAGAGAGAGTAGAGTTCAGTGAACAAACATTATTTAGATGGTTGGTTATTGAGGATTTATGTCCCAGGGTTAAAGAGGAGGCTTCCAATGCAGAAAATATATCTAAAATTAAAGAAATAATTAATTCAACTGAAGAAATTATAAAACGTAATAATTGCCTTAAATTATTGAATGGTGAAGGGGAATTTATGGAAGATGAAATTTCTATTAAAGAGATTAAAACTATAAAAGGATTATAATGCCCCAAAACTGGAAAACATATAAACTTGGTGATATTACAAAACTAAGAAAGGAAACTATAAAGCCTTCTGAGTTTAATGGAGAACATTATATTGGTCTTGAACATATTGGGCAAGGATCTTTTCTTTTAGATGAAATGGGAGTAGCTAGTGATGCTAACAGTAATAAGTCTAAATTTAAGAACGGAGATATTTTATATGGTAAAATACGGCCCTATTTTAAAAAAGTTTACCGCCCAAAATTTGACGGTATTTGCTCAACAGATATTTTAGTAATTAAAGCGAAAGACGAAAAAATAATTACCCAAGATTTCTTACATCAAATTATCAAAACCCAAGATTTTACTGACAAAGCAAGTGAAACTAGTTCGGGAACTAAAATGCCAAGGGCGGATTGGAATAGTCTAAAAGCTTTAGAATACAGTTTACCATCTTTAGAAGAACAAAAAGAAATAGCCCAGATCCTTTCCGTAATAGACGACAAAATAGAAAACAACCTAGCCATCAACAAAACCTTGGAGGAAATGGCCATGGCACTCTATAAACATTGGTTTGTGGATTTTGGGCCGTTTCAGGATGGTACATTCGTAGAAAGTGAGCTGGGGGAGATTCCTGAAGGATGGGAAGTAAAAAAAATTGATGATTTTGGCAATGTGGTTTGTGGCAAAACGCCTTCAAAGAAAAAAGAAGAATACTATTCATCTTATGATTATCCATTTATTAAAATACCAGATATGCATGGAAATACTTGGGTTTTAAATACTACTGAAGGTTTGTCAGAAGATGGTAATAAATCCCAAAAAAATAAATTGCTGCCATCTGGAAGCATCAACGTTAGTTGCATAGCAACCGTTGGTTTAGTAACGCTTAATATAATTCCGTCACATACTAATCAACAAATTAATTCCCTCGTCCCATCAAAAAAAAATTACCGTTATTATATTTATTTAACAATGCTTAATATGAAGCAGATTTTTTTAAATGAAGCGAGTGGTGGTTCAGCAACTTTGAATATGAATACCTCAACTTTTTCAAGTTTGTCAATTTTAAAACCAAATGATAAGATTTTAGAAGATTTTCACTTGATTATTAAGAATTACTTTGAACAAATAAAAAGTAATCAAATAGAAAACCAAACCCTAACCCAACTCCGCGATACGCTATTGCCAAAACTGATAAGTGGCGAGGCGCGCTTAAAGGAGTTTGCGGAACAAATCGAGACTGCTTTATAACAAACTACCATGACAAAAATTAAATTAATAAATCCAGAGCGCGTAAGTATTAAGAACCATGCATCTTTAAATGAAAGCTGGTTGCAAGATGTAATTGCAGAATCTCCAGAAATATTAGGTCTTGGAGATTTAGTTTTAAAAGACAAAGAGCGTATTCATCCTAGAGCAGGACGTTTAGATATACTGTTACAAGACCCTGAGATTAATAAACGCTATGAAGTTGAAATACAGCTGGGCAAAACAGACGAGAGCCATATAATCAGGACTATAGAATATTGGGATATTGAACGCAAAAGATATCCACAATATGAGCATTGTGCGGTAATTGTCGCCGAAGAAATAACTAGCCGGTTTTTGAATGTAATTAGCTTATTTAATGGAACTATTCCTCTAATTGCTATACAATTAACGGCATATAAAAGTGAAGATAATTACTTCCTTACTTTTAATAAGATTTTGGACGAAATGACACTCGGGCTTGTGGACGAAGATGAAGAGATTAGCGAAGTTACAGACCGAAATTATTGGGAATCGAAAAAAGGTACTCCAAAGACAGTAGAAATTGTTGATGACGCTCTCGAAATAATTACCGAAGTGATACCAGGTTATAAGTTAAAATATAATAAGTTCTACATTGGATTGGCTAAAGATGGACAGGCGGATAACTTTATGATTTTTCGAGCACAAAAAAATAATGCTCGTATAGAAATTAGATTAGATCAATCGCAAGTACTTGAAAATAAAATAGAGCGTGCGGGACTAGATCTAATGGATTATGATAAAAGAAATGGTAGATACAGAATAAAAGTTAATGCAAGTGATTTAAAAAAGCATAAATCATTTTTTCAAGGCTTAATTAAATTAGCAAAAGACATAGATCAGGATGTTTTAGTTGATCACGGCTGATATTTAAAATATGACAACAGAAGCATCCATAGAACAAGCCACCATAGATTGGCTTACAGATTTAGGTTATACCCATAAATTGGGTACATCCTTGCCACAGAACAATACCGAGGTGGTACTTACGGAGCCACTGTTGCAGTTTATTGAAAAACAATATCCACACATTCCCAAGGAAATCCAACAGCTTGCAGTCGCAGAACTTAGCAATAACGTAGGGGCAGATTTAGACCATCGCAATAGAGACTTTCACTTAAAACTTACCAAAGGAAAAGAATATGCCTACGAGGATGCAGACGGAAAGGAAAAGGCGGTACATATTTACCCCATAGATTTTGAAAAACCTGAAAACAACGTTTTCTGGGCGGTGAACCAGTTCAGCATTACCGGCAAAAACAAACGCCGTCCCGATATAATTATCTATATAAACGGCTTGCCGTTAGTAATTTTTGAGCTTAAAAACTGGTATGACGACAATACGAACCTAAAGGAAGCTTTTAACCAAATAGGGCATTACATAAAAGATATTCCCGTACTTTTTGAATACAATACAATCACCGTAATCAGTGATGGTAACGAGGCCCAACACGGGATGTATGGTGCGGCCATGGAGTGGTACGCTGCCTGGAAAAGTATAAATGGCACAGACACGGTGCAGGATGACGATTTTCAGATGCACACACTCTTGTTTGGGCTTTTCCCAAAAGAACGCTTGCTAAACTATATAAAGAATTTCATATTTCACGAAGACCATAACGGCACACTTATAAAAAAGGGCGCCAAGTATCATCAATTCTTCGGGGTAAACTTTGCCGTGGAAGCCGCCAAGAAATCGGTTCGTCCTTTTGGGGATGGACGTATTGGAGTAATCTGGCATACGCAGGGGAGTGGCAAGAGTATCAGTATGGCGATGTACACAGGGATTTTACGGAGCTTGCCACAGTTTAAAAACCCAACAATAATCGTACAAGTAGATAGAAGCGATTTAGATACCCAACTCTATGAAAATTTTGTACTTGCAAAGGATTTGGTGGGCGATGTGCAGCACGCCGAAAGCACGGACGACCTACGCAGGTTACTTTCCGCTGGGGCGGGAGGGGTGATTTTTACTACCATTGAAAAGTTCCGATTAAAGCAGACCTCCGATCAACAATTAGGGGAACTGGAACATCCAGTGCTAAGTGAGCGGGACAATGTTATTGTAATGGCGGATGAAGCACACCGTACACAGTATGGCCTTTTGGACGGGTTTGCAAGCAATATGAGGAAGGCGTTGCCAAATGCATCTTTTATCGGGTTTACAGGCACACCCATAGACAGTAAGGATGCCGATACCCAAGAAGTTTTTGGAAATGTAATCCACGTTTACGATATAAAACAAGCCGTTGATGATAATGCTACGGTAAATATTTTTTATGAGCCACGCTTGGCAAAACTCCATTTGTGGAATGAAGCCATAGACAGGGATGTGGACGAAATAGCCGAATCTGCTGAAGACAATCCCTCCCTGCGGTGGGCAGCCATAGAAGATGCGGCAGGATCAGAGGATAGAGTTAATAAGGTTGCCGAGGATATACTGCAACATTACACCAACCGAACCAATACCTTAAAAGGTAAAGCGATGGTGGTGTGTATGAGCCGTAGAAACTGTGTGAAAATGTTTGAGGCCATTAACGCTTTGGAAGGTTGCCCAGAAGTTGCCGTTATTATGACCGGGAACATCAGTAAAGATCCTATTTCCTGGAATGAGCATTTGCGAACAAAAGATGCAATGGAAGCAATGAAAAAGCGATTCCGTAATCCCGACGACCCGTTGCAAATAGTAATAGTACGCGATATGTGGCTTACCGGTTTTGATGCGCCCTGTGTGCATACCATGTATGTGGACAAAATAATGAGAGGGCATAATCTTATGCAGGCAATTACCCGAACCAATAGGGTTTTTAAGGATAAAAGGAATGGGGTAATTGTAGATTATATCGGCATTGGTGATAATTTAAAGACTGCAACTACAAAATATACTGGTGGCGGGGGACATGGTAAGCCCACTATTGATATTGAACAGGCACTGGAACTTTTCTTTAATCAGATTGAAAAATGTAAAGCATTTATACCCGCAGATATAGACTATACCAAATGGAAAGCCTTGCGGGATGCGGATAAAGTGTTATTGGTAAAAAAAGCTGTAAACGCCGTTATTAAATATGATGAGGATTCGGAAGATTTTATGATAGCCGAAAAGTCCCTTACTGGCTTATTGAGTATCGTAAAAAGTCAGCCAGCTATTCAAGAATTTGCAATTGATATTTTATTTATACAGCACGTCTCAAAAGCGGTGCGTAATGCCAAATCGGTAAAAACGAGCCGCAACGAACAAAAGGAAAAGATAAAGGAACTCATAAGCAGAAGTATTGAAAGTGAAGATATAGTTGACGTTTTTGCCATGGCCGGTATTGAAAAGCCCGATATCTCCATTTTGGATGAAACCTTTTTATTGGGAGCCAAGAAAGAAAAGGATGGATTGGCATTGAAAATTGAATTGATAAAGAACATCTTAAAGGACGAGATAAAACTCCGATTGCATAAAAACATAAAAAAATATACCTCCCTGCGGGAAGAGTTGGAAAAAGTTATAGATCGCTACCATGCCAATGCCTTGGATTCATACGCCACCATTGCAGAATTGGTAGAAAGAGCCAAGGAATTGCAACACGAAGATGAACGAACCAAAGCCTTGGGACTTTCGGAAGAGGAATTGGCTTTCTATGACATCCTCGCTGCCAAAAAGGAACTTATAAAAGTTGAAGGCCCCATACAAGATATTGTACATGGCGTTGTAAAAGCGGTAAAGAACAATCTCCAATTAGATTGGGCAAAAGGAAAATGCAAAGGCTGCAATACGTTTAGCGGTAAAAAAAGAATTGCGCGGTAAAATATCCATTGCGCAATTGAATGAAATATTGCAGGAAATAATGCTACAGGCTGAGGGGCAGTTTGGGGAGTGGAGTGCTTAGGATGTTTCTATTGGTTTTAAAGGATTTATCTGAGTAATACCTTTGCGGAATTAATAAATTATAAATAATATTATATTTGGTAGCTAAATGAATTCTACACCTACAATTATATCTGAAAGTCAGATTTCCTGTAAACCCTTTTTAAGATGGACAGGATCTAAAAAGTGGTTTGTGAAAGATGAATTACAAAAATTGCTTCCAGCTTCATTTAATAACTATCACGAATGTTTCTTAGGTAGTGGTGCAGTATTCTTCTCATTACGTCCAAATGGTTTATCATACCTTTCTGATAGCAACAGCGAGTTGATAGAAACATTTATACAAGTTAGAGACAATCTGGATAAAGTGATTAATTCTCTAAAAAAATTAAAAAATACAGAATCAGATTATTATGAAATAAGGCAACGAAACTGTTTAACTCCGGAAACTAGAGCTGCAAAATTCATTTACTTAAATCGCTGTTCATTCAATGGTATATATCGTGTAAATAATAAAGGAGTATATAATGTTCCTTATGGTAAACGACATAATGTTGATATAGTTACAGAATCAAATCTTAAAGTAGTTAAAAAAATATTGCAAGGTACGGTGATAAATACAAATGATTACTCCCAATCTTTAAATAATATTAATTCTGGTGATTTAGTTTTTATAGATCCTCCATATACTATTGCACACGAAAACAATGGATTTATAGAGTATAACCAAAAACTTTTTTCGTGGGAAGATCAAATAGCTTTAAGTCAATTTTGTAAAGAAATTGATAATAGGGGGGCTTACTTTATTTTAACAAATGCTTATCACAAATCTTTAATTAATTTATACAAGAATATTGGAGTGAGTAAAAAAGTTTCGAGGTATAGCAGAGTTGGTGGGAGAAACAAAACAAGAGGAGTTTATAATGAATTGGTAGTTTCTAATACTAAAAATAAAAAATGAAGATTTTAGTAATTAGTGATTTACATATTGGTGAGGTAGTAAGACCAAAGGATTTATGTCCTTATCCCGAATGTGCTAAATTGAAGGAAGACGAGAACATGGTAAGTTCATTTATCAATATCTGTAAAGAAAATATATTAAATAGTGGTGATTTTGATTATTTAGTTATTCCTGGAGATATCACTAATTTATCAAATTTAATAGAGTATGAATTTGGAGAAAATTTATTAAATAAAATTATTTCTGAATTAGCAATACCTCTAAATAAAGTCATTTTTGTTCCTGGCAATCATGATATCGATTGGTCTATTTTAAATGGGATTCCAGAAGAAGAAAAATTGTTAAGATCGATCCATAAATATAACACACTAAAAGACAAAAGGCACTTGTTTTCCTCTCTTGCTGGAAATGAGTTAATCACCGATCCTTATATAAAAGTTTGGCAGTTTCCTGAATTAATTTTTGTTGGATTTAACTCTTCTTGGCATGATGATTCTCAAAAAAATGATCATTATGGGTTTATTTCAGAAGAACAGTTGACAAAATTAAGAAAAGTTCTAGAAGAATTACCTGATAAAGTACCACGTATATTTATTGTTCACCATCATTTAATTCAACTAAAAAATATAGTGCCAGAATGGATTGATTTATCGGCTATGCAAAATGGACAGGATTTATTTAATCTTTTATCTGAATACTCAGTTAATTTTTTAATACATGGTCACAGACACGTACCTCATTTTACTAGTTTACAAACCCATAACTTTAATCATATCAATCTTCTATGTGCTGGCAGCTTTACAAGAGAAATTCCAAGTAAAATAGCTGGAATTGTTTCAAATAATTTTCATATTATCCAATTTGACGAATTTACAGAAATGCAATCCAAAGGGAAAATTTTTTCGTATTCCTATAATAATAGAAATGATTGGGTTGAAAGTAAAAGTGATAAGCATCAAATTGATTTCATCAATCCTTTTGGTAATAATCATTCTATTGATTCAATTTGTATAAAGGTTTTTGAATTGATTAAAGAAAAATATAACAGGGAAAGGATAATTTATTACTCTACTATTATTGAACATTTTGAAGAATTAATATATTTACCTCTTATCACCCAAAATATATTGATTGACAGAATTATAAAAGAATTTGATTTCGCTGGTGCGAATTCTGATGAAGGTGAAAAAATATTTATAAATAAAAAGGTATGAAAAGAAATCTATTTGATTTGGATAATGCTAGATATCTTAAGAAAAGAGAACTGGTCGATACCTTTATACCAACAGCTGCATTTGAAGATATTTTATCACCAAAAAATCAAATCATTATTGGTTCAAGAGGTTCTGGAAAAACAGCGCTTTTAAAAATGATTTCTCACGATCATCTTTCCTTATTAGATTATCCTTTGGCCAAAGAAATAATTAACTCTCGACTTTATATAGGTATTCATATTTCGACAAAAACAAAATTTGTTGGAGGTTTAAAAAATAAACCTTGGCTAAATGATGACGAAAAAGAGTTTCACTTCCGATGGCTAATGAATTTAGCATCTTCTTTGGCATTTCTTGAAACAATCAAGAGTTGTTTGGCGACATATGTATCTGATGCACATGAACGTATAGTTACAGAAACAAAAATTATGGAAAAGCTATCTGAACTATGGTTACCCTTAGAAGATAGACTATACACTATTACTGATCTAGAAAATGCCTTAGAAAGAGTTAGATATGAAAAATCATATGAACAATTATATAAGAATATATATGGCGATAAATATGAGACTAAACCTATAGGAATAACGTTCGATTTGGAACTTTTTGATCCTATTAAAATAGGAATAAGATTAGTATCGAATTTTTTAGATTTGCAAGAAAGTAGTTGGTTTATATGTATTGATGAAATTGAAATACTAGAAGAGTTTCATCATCAAATTCTCAATTCATACTTGAGATCTAGTAATGAGAATATTTTTTTTAAGTTTACAACACTTCCATATTGTCATTATACACTAGACACAAACACAAATGCCCCTCTGGAAATTAGACACGATGTACATTATGTATACATAGATCAAAGCTCGGAATTTGATTATAGATCCACCCCCGAAAATGATTTTGTATTGAGATTATTTCAAACCCGTGCAGAAATTTCAAAACCTATTTACTCTAATCTTAATTTTGCCGAGCTGTTCGGAGTATCTTTATTACTAGATAATTTTCAAATAAACTATCCTAAAGGACAAAAACATTACAGTTTAAAAAAACTTATAGAAGATAATGACATTCTTGAGATGTTTTTTCGGTTAGCTGGTGAACCAACTCTCACAAGAGGTTCTAATTTTTTGAAAGAAGGAAATTTCGCGAAATTTGGTAATCAAATTGGGCGAAAAATGAAAGGACTTTTATTGCTTAAAAATGAGTATGACAGCTTAAAAGGGAATGCTAGTATGAAGACGTATAGTGGGGCAAGGACTGTAATTACTGTAGGAGATTCAAATCCAAGAAAGCTTTTAGAAATATTTAATGAGATGATAAAAAAGTATGAGGAATCTACATATTTTAAAGATCACGAAAAGAATTTCGAAATTGTTAAGCAAAAGAAGGTGAAAAATAAATTTTTGATACCTCTATATATTCAAAATTTTGTATTGGTGTCGGTTGCTGAAAGAGAATTAAGTAAAAGTCGGATAGAAAAAAATATTGGTACTGGTCTTTATGATTTAATAAATGAAATAGGTGGATATATGCATCGATACATACACGATAAACCATTAACTACAGAACAAGTTTCATCTATCGAAATAAACAAAAATATAGACGATATAACGTGGGAAGTAATAAAGAGAGCTGTTCAAAAAGGATTATTATATCCAAACAGGAATGTCCATAACCCAAATGAAATGCCTTATAAAGAAGGAGTGTTTCATTTAGCGTTTGTATTAAGCCCTAAATTCATCATATTACCAAGAAGAGGCGATTCACGTATTCTAAGCAATATTATTTCCAAACAATTAGAATTAAAATTCGATGCTTAAATTAACAGAAATACAGGATATTAAAATTGAAGATATCTCCTCTCATGTTTTTGATCTTGGAATTTTCGCTTCTGGTTATGAGAGTAGAAGTTCTTACTTAATCAGAAATCTTGATGAAAGTATTATTTTAAACAAAATGGTTTTTGGATTTAAAAATTTTAGGCATAATAAAATCCGTGAAGAAAATGACCAAATTTTTAAAGACAAAGGGTTTTCGGAAATTAATATTTTGGGGCAAGGTGACTCTAGATTGATTTATGACCTACTAATCGAAACTGATTTAGCAATATTTTCAAAAAAGAAAGAAATTAAAATTTTAATTGATTACGCATCAATGTCTAGAATGTGGTATTCCAGTATATTAAATTTTTTTAGAACACTAAAAGATATAAATGTCGAAGTTTTTTTAAATTATAGCCCTGGAGAATATAAAGACTTTGAATTTATTGATTATTCATATTCTTCGATTGATTCACTTCCATCTCACGAAGGTTCTTTAAGCTCCAATACAAAGACTTTACTTATTCTGGGTATAGGTTTTTCTCCCTATTTAATAAAATCTGTTATTGAGGAAATAGAACCTAATGAGATAATTGGGATTTTACCCATGCCTAGTGTAAATTCTAGTTATGACAAGAAAATAAAGGAGATTAAAAATGAACTTCTAGTTAGAGATATAAAAAATTGGGTAAAATGTCCAGTTAAAAGTTTGGAATCTACTTTTAGAATTTATGCTGAGCTGACAAACGAAGCAATTGACTCAAAAGATATCCTTTTCTTATCAGTAGGTCCAAAAATACTTACAATGGCTTCTTTATTAGTAAGTCAAAGATTTGATCAAGTAACATCACTCTATTTAAAAACTCCAAAATTAGAAGATAAAGATGTGAAGGCGACAGGAGAGTTTATCTGTAACAGGATTAAATATATTCCCTAAATTTGGATTAAAATTTTAAGATGGCATTAGATCTTTTATATTTATATTATTTAAAAATTTATAATTACTAAGCTTAATCTATTAGGCTGTCGCGTGCGTTTCGCCTCTAGCATACAAAATCCCTATTTCCCCCCAATCAACCTCTCCAACCGCGCCATCATCTCATCTTTCTCTTTTAGCATACGTTCGTACAGCGCAATTTTTTCATCATACAACTCTACAATTTTATCTATTGGATTAAAATTACAATAAGGGTTTATAGCATTTAATGTAGAAGTATCATGGCTGGAAAAAGTATTTGAAATAACATTCACCGCCTGCTCCTCATCAAAATTCTTAAAGGCCTCCACGGGTATGTGCAGCACTTGGGAGATTTGCTCGAGTAGGGGAGTGTCCACTTCTTCTTTTTGTTCCAAGAGAGAGATTTTCTTTTGGTTCCATTCCTCGCCCAGCTCAAAGGCCAGCGCCTCCTGCTTTATGCCAAGCATCTCGCGAAAGCGTTTTATGTTGCGGCCTTGGTGTATTTTTGTTTCCATGTTCGGTTGTCTGTTGTCTGTTGTCTGTTTTCGGTTGTCAGTTGTCGATTATAACGTGATTCGTGATTAGTGAGTCGTGAATCGTGAATCGTGAATCGTGAGTCGTGAGTCGTGAATCGTGAATCGTGAGTCGTGAGTCGTGAATCGTGATTCGTGAATCGTGATTCGTCGCTTTTGGCTTTTGGCCCTTGGCCCTTGGTTCTTGGTTCTTGGTTCTTGGTTCTTGGTTCTTCAGTTACCAAATTTAACAAATATTTCAATAAACCTCACCCTTGTTTCTTCTAAAATATCCCCAGTAAAGACAAATTCCAAATTCCAAATTCCAAATTCCAAATCCCAAATCCAAGCCTACAGCTTAAAGCCTATAGCCTACGGCTTCAAATAACATTTAACAAATATTTCAATAAACCTCACCCTTGTTTCTTCTAAAATATCCTCAATAAAGGGATAAATTCCAAATCCCAAATCCCAAATCCCAAATCCCAAATTCCAAATCCAAGCCTACAGCTTAAAGCCTATAGCCTACGGCTTCAGATCAATAAAGGGATAAATTACAAACTCCCAAATCACAAATCGCAAATCGCAATCGCATCCAATAGAATCTTGAAAAGATTGCCGCAGTCGCTCCTTGGGTCGCTCCTTCGCAATGACGTTTCTAAAATATCCTTTTTTACACTTGAATATGCCTGCACATTAAAAGAGCTTTACTGAAGCAATCTTTAATAATTATGTCATGGAAACAATTCAAAACCAATCCTTTCAGACCCTCCCGCCCGAATTGGCTGCCAAACTGAAACAGCTAACAAAAGAGCTTACCATTGAGCAGGTATTTTATTACGCGCCAACAGCCAAAGCCCCTGGCCGCCTTATCTTAATTTCCGGAAGCACTAAGAACGTAGCGGTAATTGAAACCCGGAAATGGCTTCGGAATGCTTTTAGGAAGTACCGGGTATTGCTTCACGTATTGGGTTCAACGCCCATGCGGTATGGGTATAAAAATGGGCATCCCTTTATAGCGGCCTACTGTATTACTGCTGCAAAGGTGTATCAAAATAGCGATTATAAATGGAGCCCATCAAACACATGGAAGGACTTTAAAAAGCGTTACAAAAAATTTGAACGTGACTATTTTTACGAACACGATGTGCTAAGAACATTGAATCAAGAGTTTTATCGTCTAGAGGCACGTACCAGTGTTTTTCTTACCTACATTTCACTATATGAATATCATTTAACCTATCTGGAAAAGCTTTACATAGGGGAGAGTACACTTTTTAAATCCCTTACCCAGCGAATAAAACTCTTATCCCAATACCTTCCATCCATTGAGGGGCTATTTGTGAAACAGAATGGGGAAACGTATTATCTTATCGCCACTATGGAAAGGGCGAGGCAGGCTGCGGAGGAGGGAGACGAAATCTATATAAATTGGGATATGTACCATGCCATTAAAGAAGTAGAGGAGCAATTGTACACTATGGTCTCGGATCGTTTTCTGGCGTTGAAAAAAAGAATCAAGTGCAATAAGCCCAGTACCGGTAAACCCATTGCGGTAGCAGAAAAATCGCCAATGGATAAACAATTGTTTGAAGTGGTAGGCCAAATAAACAAGATAAAACAGCCGGAAGAGATTTATCTATTTCACCAAACCGAAATCGCAGGTACTACCCACTATTACTTGTTATTAATCGGACAGGGGATAGGGACAGCAATGTTAAACAATATGCAACAGGCCGTAGAAGTGAAATTTAAGGGTATCTGTCAGGTCCTTCCAATAGCCCACAGTCGATTATGGATTCAGAAGAATCTATTTTTCCATCAGGACTTTTTTAAAAAAATAATGACTCCTGAAAACAGGGTTTTTAAATGTCCGAATAAAATTTTTACCCTGCATTGGGAAGAACCTTATACAGCTCATTATGGCGATTTGGATTATATGTATAGAGCAACGGAGAAACTGATTTCGCAATATTTTGTACTTCGTGAGCATGCCGCTGCCGATAATGCGGAAGGTTTGAAATGTATGTTTAGCACAGCGCTATTGAGAGCTTTTAGAACATTTACCTATGCAAAGTTATCCTACAGGCCAAACCATCTTTCCGCTCACAATCTATGGATGCTGTGCGTGTATGCGGAACCTAATTTAAGGAATATAGAATATCTATTTGAAAAGCTGCAGGGGGATGCTTTTTTTAGGGATGTGGATTCCCACACTAGATTCCACCATCGTAATTCCATTATCCTTGAAGAAAAGACGTTGGTTATGGATGAAATATTGAAGGTATTAAAAAATGAATTAACGCCGGCAGTTGAGAAAGTAGGGGGTATGGGTAATGATTAAAAAAAGTTAAACTTATGAGACTGCTTGTAACATCCCCCTAACCTTCTCTCGCCAAGCTCGGGACAGGCTCTTCAGAGGGGGATGAGCTTGACTGCACCACAACAGATTAACTACTTAACTACGTTGGATCTTCGATTTGCTTCAGAAATTACTCAACAATTTTTATCCTGATCCCTTTGGAATGACCTGCAAATTCTGGTGCATACATACTTTGGATCGTTGTAATTCCATTTGAAAACTCACCGATGTTATTCGCCCGTACATCATATTCCAATACATAAGTGCCTTTTTTTATTTCGTCAAAAAAGAAATGTGTGGCGGCGTCGCGGGTGCTTCTATAATAGCCCAAACCGTCCTTGTATTCGTATTCGGAAAGAACGTCAACGGGCTCTAATGCTGATGCCCGCATATCTTTAAGATGAACGTATTCCATATTTTCCGTAGTGGAAATTATAAGTCGCACGGTAATTAAATCACCTATTTTTAAAGAGTTTTCCGAAGTTATTTTTTGAAGTTGGGCACCATCCTCAGTATTCTTTTTAAGATAAAGTTCTTTTAAAATTTTCAGGGGTTGATTGTTATTTTCAACAATTTTATCCAAATCCTCAAAATATTGCCAATAAAAACCGCCATAACCTGGAACTTCAGATTTGTTGGTTATGGTTAAGGAGGCCATTTCTTTTTGCATTTCCGAACTGTTAAAATTTATTTTGAAATAACCAGTTTCGGCTTCTTTTTCCACTTCCGTAATTTTTTTCTGTATCGCTTTTGAATCGCCAAACTCAAATTTTGTTTTGTCCTTTACGTTTGTATAATCACTCCCGAAATTTAGCATTGCATCCACCGCTTCCGTTGTTGATTTTGTGGTAGGCCAATGTTTCACTTGCTTGTTTTTTAGCAACCAAACTTTCATAGCCTCCACAGATTTTTTGTCTTTTGTTATTTCCGCGAAAGCGTTTATTATAAGCGCTTGTGTTTCAATTGGCGATTGGTACCAATACCACCCAGCTTTGTTTTCAAGCCAATACATTCCCCAATCTTCGTTGTTTGAAGCGGTTTCCTTTAAATTATTAATGATTTTTTTGGCAGTATTTGTATCTCCAAATCTTTCAAAAATAAGTGCTGCCATTCCTTTTTCGTAAAGTGGGGAATCCAGCCAATTCTCTTTCAAAATTTCCAATTTTTTATTTATTTTCAATTGAAGACTATCCGAAAGTGGATTCTGCTTTAAATAGAAACTGCGGGCGTACAAATAATGTATTTCTGAATAATTTGGGATGGATTTGTTTTGGGTTTTGTTGTTTTTAAAATCTTTCTCAAATTTTTTATCCAAAAAGCTAATTCCTCGGTTTGTCAGGTATTTAAGATCCTCAGGGAGATTATCGGTTCTTTGCATCAATTTTCCAAAGCCTGCAAGAATATGCCTTGTTATAAATTCATTTTCTGAACCACCCTGAAACCACGGAAATCCACCGCTTGCCATTTGCTGGTTGTTTAACTTTTCAAACGTGGCTTGCTGTGCCGTTTTCATTTTCTCCAAATCGAACAAAAATGCCAATCTTCTATTTTTTTCCTCGTCCGTTTGGGAATCGTTGAACCAAGGTGTTTCAGCAAGAATGATTGATTTCAATTCTTCGTTTTTTTCCAATTCCGAAGAAATACCTTTTCCTTTTATACTTTCAAAATATGCAGCGATTTTTGGGTTGCTATTTATAATATTTGAAGCAAGTGCATTTGCGTAATAACGTGAAAAAGTCTGCTCTGCGCATTCGTGTTCGTATTCCATCAAATAGGGAAGGGCCTGAATTGCTAGCCATGTAGGGTTTGAGGTATATTCCAGGGTAAGTTGGTGATTTTTAAGTGTGGTGGATGTATTGTTTTTCCAATTTTCAAAAGTGTATTCCCGTTTGGAATTTTCGCGCACCCAAAGCGGAATACTTTCGGTAACCAAAATATTGTTTGTTAAAACAGGAATTATATTTTCCTCCCCATCTGAAAATTCGCCAGCTTTTGCAAGTATTCTGTATTGCACACCCTGCAATCCTTCAGGAATATTTATTTTCCAGCTTACGGTAGTATTGCCTTTTGGTACGGTTTGGAAGTTCTTTAAATTTATTTTGTTGCCCATTTCAGCGTGAATTGGCGCCAAAGTAACAGCATCAAAAAGCTGCAGAATTGCGGTGCCATTTTTATTTTCTGAAGTAAGGTTTGAAATTCGAGCGGTGATTTGAATTGTATCTTTTTCCCTAAAAAAGCGTGGCATGTTTGGAACGATCATCAACTCCTTTTGGGTAATTACCATATTTTCAAAATAGCCGGAAAGTGCATTTTTATCGTGTGCGAAAAGACGTAGTTTCCATTGCGTCAATGATTCGGGACTGGTAAAATTGAAACTTATTTCCCCGTTTTTATCAGTCTTTAGCTGAGGGTAAAAGAAAGCAGTTTCGTTAAAGTTTTTCCGTGGAGCAACTTTCTTCAATTCTTCCAATGCGGTTTTGGTGGTAATTATTACAACACCATTTGCTGCCGCGGAGCCGTATAAACTTGTTCCTTCTTCGCCTTTTAAAAAAGTTATACTTGCAATATTATTGGAGTCTAAATTTGCAATATTTATAATATTGTTTTTGTCGATACTATTCCCTAAACTTTTATCTTCAAAATTAACTGGTACACCATCGACAATGATGAGTATTTTTTTAGAAGAAGGTAATGATGAGGCTCCTCTAATAACCAAAGACGAGCCGCTTCCCGGAGTGTATTCTGAGTTTTTCGCAATCATTACTCCGGGCATACTCCCCGCAAGCAATGAATCTACGGATGCAACTACTGAAAAACCCAAACTTCTTTTCTCTCTACTAATACCATAAGCCGTAACCACAACCTCCTCCAAAGCCGAGCCCCCTTGCAAAGACACATTGTTTTCCTTGGAATTAACGATAAAACTATTGGTATTAAAACCCACATAAGAAACATCAAGCACTTCGCCCTGTGCTACTTCAATGGAATAATACCCATCAAAATCGGTTTGGGTGCCGCGGCTGGTGCCCCGAATAATAACATTGGCGCCCGGTAGTGGCAAGCCAGTATCATCGGTCACCAGGCCGTAAACCATAGTTGCGCCGGCTGGAATTTTCGAAATTAGCTTTTTCTGGTTTTTATAATTCTTTACGCCTTTGGGATTGTTAAAATCAAAACCGAACCAATATAAATCCACTCCATCGTCTGCAAAATGAAATAACGGGAGCGGGGCATTTAAAGCGTTAAGATTTATGTAATCAATGCCATCGATTAGATTTCGAGTATTGGAATAATTGCGATAGGAGTAATAATTATGTATCTGCAGTGCGCCCCAATTACCAGTCTTAAATTGATCCAACGAACTATCATACATAGAGGCGAGCACTTCCGCTTCTTTGGCTTTATTATTTTTTGTGAGGGTAAAACTCCAGGTTTGCTTGCTTCCTGGCTCAATTTTATTTCTAAAGCTTTTAATGGCAATATCAATTTCTCCTTTGTCTGCTTTTGCAATTGTATACGGTTCGGAATAGAATTCGTTTTCAAAAAACGTTTCAAAATACAATCGCAGATCTTCTGAACGCTCATTGTTGAGCGGTACTTTTATTTTTGCAAGTCCGTCATTGAGCTCTATTGGGACTTCCCTTAAAATGGATTCATTATTATCGGAAATTGTAATGTAAAGTTTTTTAATTTCCGAACGTATTTCAAGTTCTGCAAAACCATCCGCAAACGGATTTTCGTTTTTTTGATTTATGGTGAAAAGTCTATCGGAAACAAATGCGTCGTGGTGCAAAAGTTTGAAATCTTTTGAAGTTTCTATCTTATTTCCCAGGTTATCTGTTGCGGAAAAAATTAACGTGTAATTTCCCGTTTGGTTTGTTTTTAAAAAGTTGAGTGAAATTTCATTGTCTATTTCCGTATTCACTTCTTTAGAAAAAACCAAAGTTCCTAAACCTTTATTTACTTCAATGCCGATATTTTCATAGGGAAAAAGCCTTTCAAACTCCTCTGCGGTAAATCCTGGAATATCGGGTTTTGAAAAAATGCGCTTTTTTAATTTGTTGCTTAAAGGCGTTTTAAAATAAATTTCAACAATCCCTTTTGTTGCCAGAAAACTGCCGTTGAGGTTGGTGCTTTTAAGTTTTACTGAGATTTCATTTTTGGTATTTAATACGGAAGGAATTTCCGCAGACAATTGCAAAGTGTGGTAACCTACTTTTACCAGGGTTTCTGCGGTTTGCGTTTCGCCACGGCTATCTGTTACGGCCACATTTACGGTATATTCAAAAACCGGGAGGTCTTCTTTTTTTAAATTTAAATATGGAAGGGCGGGAAAGTCTATTTTGAATTCTCCATTACTATCGGTTGTGGTTTCTCCTTTTGCAATCGTTAAACTTTCGTCGGACCAACCTTGGCGGTAGTGGTAATTTACGTAGGATTCTCTTTGAACGTTGTAGCTAACTTGTGAATCGCTGAGATTGACGCCCGAAAAGGATATCGATTCTCCTGAAACCTGTACTGTGTCGTTTACCGCAAAAGTTTCGGTGGTGGGATTGAATTCAACTTTAAAAGTAGGTCGCTTGTATTCCTCAACACTAAATATAGTTTCATTGTAGCTAAAATCTACATTGTCCCAAAATAGATGTTCATCTTCCTCAGGGTCGTATAATTCGTCATTTTCCAAGTTATCGGGCTCATCGGCTTCAATGATATATTCACCCGTAACGCCATTTTTGGGAATATCAAATTCAAAAGTGAAAGAACCGAATTCATTGGTTTGGTATTCACGTTCAACAATTGTATTATTATCAGCATCATACACTTCCACATAAACAGTTAGATTGGGAACTGTACTTTTTACACCGTTTTTGTTTTGTAGCGCAATAGCTTTTACATATGCTTTTTGCCCGGGACGATAGATCGCGCGATCCATGTAGAATTTTACATCGCCAGTAAAGGTTTCATTTTCCTCACTGTATTCGCTATAATAACCTTTGAAAAAATCAATTTTCAAGGAGTCGATTCCTTTTGAAATCTCTAACTCCGTTCTTCTGTCACTGTTTGGTTTAGCTTTGGTTCTTGCAATTATAGCATTACCATTTTTATCAGTCTTTGTTTGCTTTTCTTCAAGTTGAATTTTAGCACCTTCAATGGGTTTTCCCGTTTTTCTGTTTACGATTTGAAAAATATCGTCATTGCCTTTTTCTTTGTGCAGCACGGCTAAATCGCTAACATTTAAAAAAGTGAAATTATAAATTTGTTTTTCGGCAAAGCGTGATTCATCAACAGCGAAGAGGATCAAGTACTTTCCCTTTTCTAGTTTGGGCATCAAAACTTCAGTGCTATAGCTGAAAAGGTCATTTTTATTGGGAAGTTTATACGCAACTGTTTTTTCAAATTTGGCATTTTTCAATAATTCAGTGATAATACTATCCCTATTGAAGGCATTATTTTCAAATTGAAATTCGCTGGGGATTTTGAAAATTTTTAAAAAAAGACTGTCCGTGTTTTTGAATTTTACAAAAGCTCGGGTGTTTTCCCCATCATAAACATATTTCTGCAATTGAACATCAACTGATTTTGCGAGCATTCTTTGCTTTTGTAAATATGCGTTTTTATAGGAATTTGATCGCGACTTCACACTTAGAATACTGTCCAAAATTTTGATGGCGATAGCGTTGTAATCGGGATATTTTTCCTTTGAAGCCATTTTCGAATACAAATTTGCCCGTGCTAACTGAACTTTGCGAAAAAGTGCCGTATCACTCACTCTTTTTTGGTATCGATTTAAAATCGAGAGATAGTTGGCATCTTTTCTAAACACATAATTTTCATAAAATTGAATTCGCTCAAAATCCAAAGTTTCATCATCGGGATGCAGGCGTTCCAATTCTTGATAGAGAAGACTTGTGTTTTTTAAATTGGTGTTTGATAATGAATCAAAACTTATTGACAGAAATTCTTTGGTGCTACCAAAAACCTTAGTTTCAATTGGAGAAAAGAAAATTGCATTATCCTCATATTGGTTTAAATGGCGGGTTTAAATGGCGATGTGTTTTTTTAGCAAAAATTGGTAAAGACTTAAATTTTCAATATTATCCAGTTTTTCAAAATCGAGAAGTTGTTCGTATTCCTTTAAGGGCTTGTTTTTTAATACTGCATTGTTTTGGGATAGTTTAAGGAAATATTTTATTGTTTCCTTTTCAAAATCAGGGAGTGTCCAAGTTAAAAAGTTATCCTGAGCAACAGCTTCAGTTTCCGTTCTTCGTTGTATTTTATATTTGTTTTGAAGTAAATATTCATTGATGCAGGAAACATAGACGAATTCCAAAAGTGATTTTCCAGGTTCTGAAACGGTTGCGATATCAGATTTTAATTCGGAAATAATTTTTATTTGGGCGTCTTCTTCCAGCACTTGCATATATTTTGCCCGAAAGAAAAATGTTTTTATCAGTTCAAGGTCGTTATTTTTTCTTTTTGCTTTTTTGTAGATTTTTGCTACCTCATCATTTGCAGATTTTATGCTTCCGATTTCTTCAAATTCAATTACGTTTTTCCAGTTTTTCTCAAAATCTTGTCCGATAACAGTAAAAGAAACAAGAAGAAAAAGGGTAAAGATTACATTTTTCATGGCTAGTGATTTTGGTTGAAGCTCGAAGGTATGCGTTTTCTAAACTACAAAAATTTCCAAATTAGGGAACCAATGCTTTTAAACTGTGAACAGTATTTCTGGTTTAGTTTTCATAGATTTTAACTGTTTCAGTTTCCTCAAAAATAAAAAACCGTTTACAGAAAGTTGCAAACGGTTATAAATGTTTAATGGTCTTCTTACTTTTTCTCAATCCACTCTTGTGCATTTACCAAGGCTTGCACCCAAGGCGAGACTTCATCATTTTTTCTGTCTTTTGGATAATACGCCCAGTTCCACGGAAAAATAGAACGCTCCAAATGCGGCATCATTACCAAATGCCTTCCGGTCTTGTCGGTCATCATTGCCGTGTTGAAACTACTGCCATTCGGATTGGCGGGCAATTTGTCATAACCGTATTTTGCTACAATATGGTAGTTATTTTCATCTTTTGGAAAATCAAATCTACCTTCTCCGTGCGCTGCCCATATTCCTAAAGTACTTCCCGCAAAACTGGAAAGCATCACAGAATTATTTTCCTGAATTTGCACGGAAGTAAACGTACATTCAAATTTCCCGGTTTCGTTGTGAAGCATTCTCGGTTTTTCGTCATCATCCGGATTTAAAAGCCCGAGTTCCACAAAAAGCTGGCAACCGTTACAAACGCCCAATGAAAGTGTATCGTCTTTGGCAAAGAAATTCTTTAAAGCCGTGTTCGCCTTTTCATTGTATAAAAACGATCCAGCCCAACCTTTAGCACTTCCCAAAACGTCGCTATTACTGAAACCACCAACGGCAACCAATAGCTTGATGTCTTCCAAATCCTCGCGGCCTTCAATCAGGTCGGTCATATGCACGTCCTTCACCTCAAAACCCGCGAGGTGCATCATATATGCCATTTCGCGCTCGCTGTTGCTTCCTTTTTCGCGGATAACTGCTGCTTTAGGTCGGCCTCCCCCGGCCCCTCCGAAGGAGGGGAGGTTACCATTAAAATTCTTTGGAAATTCGAATTTCAACGGTTGATTTTTATAATTATCAAAACGCTCTTTTGCCAGTCTTTCACCACTTTGGTTTTTATCCAATAAATAGGAAGTTTTATACCAAACATCGCGCATTTCAGAAATAGAAAATTCTAATTCTTTATTATTATTTTTTATTGAAAGGGAATCACTTTCTGAAACAGTTCCAATCTTTTGGAAGTCGATTTTATTGTCAGAAAGCATTTTTTCAACCAAAGCATCATCCGAAGCTTGGATTACAACGCCACAGTTTTCAGCAAACAACACTTTCACCAAATCACTTCCGCCTAAACTTGAAAGGTCCAAATCTGCTCCCAAATGCACATCGGCAAAACACATTTCCAGCAAAGTGGTAATCAATCCACCCGAAGCCACATCGTGCCCGGCAAGGATTTTTTCATCGCGAATCAATTCTTGTAGCGTGTTGAAAACCGTTTTTACATACGCTGCAGATTTCACATTTGGAGCGTCATTTCCAATGGAATTCAAAATCTGTCCAAAGGAAGAACCGCCCAGTTTAAAATTGTCCTGCGAAATATTTATATAATAAATACTTCCTCTCCCGACGCTTCGGGATTTCTGAAGAACGGGCTCAACAACCTTTTTAATATCATTACAATTTCCCGCTGCGGAAATAATCACGGTTCCAGGAGAAATTACTTCGCCATCCTTGTATTTCTGCTTCATTGAAAGCGAATCTTTTCCCGTGGGAACGTTGATTCCCAAATCTATCGAAAAGTCTGAAACTGCTTTCACTGCCTCGTATAAACGAGCGTCTTCGCCTTCATTATTACAAGGCCACATCCAGTTTGCGGAAAGCGAAACACTTTTCAAACCATCTTTCAAAGGCGCCCAAACAATATTGGTCAAAGATTCGGTGATTGCATTTCGCGAACCTGCAGCAGGATCAATCAAAGCCGTCAATGGCGAATGCCCAATACTCGTGGCAACACCTTCCTTTCCGTGGAAATCCAGCGCCATTACGCCGCAGTTGTTCAATGGAAGTTGTAACGGTCCTGCGGTTTGCTGTTTGGCAACGCGGCCCGTAACACAACGGTCCACTTTGTTGGTAAGCCAATCTTTACAAGCTACAGCCTCCAATTGAAGCACTTGTTCAATGTAATCTTTTATTTTCGAAACTTCATAATCAGGGTTTTTATAATTCCTGTTTACGGTTTTATCTTTCATTATTGTTGTTGGCGAACTGCCAAACATATCTTTCAAGGCGAAATCCATAGGTTTTTCACCTTTTTCGTTTTCAAAACAGAAGCGTTGGTCGCCAGTAACTTTCCCCACTTCATACATTGGCGAACGTTCTCGGTCTGCAACCCGCTTCAGTTTTTGAATGTTTTCCTTCCCGATAATCAAGCCCATGCGCTCTTGGCTTTCGTTGCCCATAATTTCCTTTGCAGATAGGGTAGGGTCGCCAATAGGAAGTTTGTCCAAGTCAATTTTGCCGCCAGTATCCTCCACCAATTCGCTCAAGCAATTTAGGTGTCCACCGGCGCCGTGATCGTGAATGGAAACAATTGGGTTTTCATCACTTTCAACCATTGCGCGGATTGCGTTTGCGGCACGTTTTTGCATTTCGGGGTTGCTTCGTTGTATAGCGTTCAACTCAATTCCGCTATGGAATTCCCCTGTATCTGCCGAAGAAACCGCGGCACCGCCCATCCCGATTCGGTAATTGTCACCGCCAAGAACTACAATCTTATTGCCTTCCTGTGGTTTGTCTTTTATGGCCTGGCTTGCTTTTCCGTAGCCAATTCCGCCGGCTAGCATAATTACTTTGTCAAAACCTAATCTTCTCGCTTCTTCTTCGTGTTCAAATGTTAGAACAGACCCGGCAATCAACGGTTGCCCAAATTTATTTCCAAAATCTGAAGCTCCGTTACTTGCTTTAATCAATATATCAAGCGGCGTTTGGTATAGCCAATCGCGTTCTTTCATTCCTTTTTCCCAGGGTCTCTCTTCGTTTAATCGGGAATATGAAGTCATATAAACAGCTGTTCCCGCCAAAGGCAATGAACCTTTTCCGCCAGCCAAGCGGTCGCGGATTTCACCACCGCTTCCGGTTGCCGCACCGTTAAAAGGCTCCACGGTTGTTGGGAAGTTGTGGGTTTCCGCTTTAAGAGAGATAACACTTTCAAAATCCTTTTCTTCGTACCAATCGGGCTTGTCGCCGCTTTTTGGCGCCCATTGTTTTACTTTTGGGCCTTTTACGAATGCCACATTATCCTTGTATGCCGAAACAATTTCATTCGGGTTTTCAGCTGAAGTCTTTTTTATTAATTTGAAAAGGGAAGAGGGCATTTCCTTGCCGTCTATTTCAAAGGTGCCGTTGAAGATTTTATGGCGGCAATGTTCACTATTAACTTGACTGAACCCGAAAACTTCACTGTCTGTAAGTTTTCGTCCCAGTTTTTTGGAAAGATTTTTAAGATATTCAACTTCTTCGGAATTTAATGCTAAACCTTCCTTTTGGTTGTATTCGGAAATATTATCAATTTCCAAAATAGGCTCCGGTTGAATGTGGATATCAAAAATATCCTGATCCAATTGGTTGAATTTCTGCGAAAGCATAGGATCGAAAGTTCCTTTTTCAACCTTGTTGTTATGAAATTCCTCGATACGAATGATTCCCTCAACGCCCATATTTTGGGTTATTTCCACAGCATTGGTACTCCAGGGCGTAATCATTGCGGCACGTGGCCCAACAAAAAAATCCGTCGCGTTTGTAGACAGGACGGATTGCTTTATTTTAGGTTGGTTGCCAAAAAGCCACTCCAACTTTTTAATATTTTCCTCTGTAATTTCTCCCTGGGTCTGGACTGCAAAAACAGTGTTTTCAACGTTCCCGAAAAAGTGAATCATCCTTTTAAATATTTGATGTTTTTTGAAGGTGCAAAGATAACCAATTTTGAAGGATTTTTAATCACATAAAAATGTAAGATTTATGAGTTCTCAATTTATTATAAACTTCTGGTTATTAACAATTAATAATTAAGGAATATGCCTTACCTTTCCTCTTCAATTTTTTAAAATCAAACCATGAAACTTAAAAAACTACTATTTGTAGCCTGTATGCTATTTGGACTGGGAGCATATTCCCAGGAAACTTTTCCGCCAGACGAGGTTATCGTTGGAACTTTTATAGGAAAAACAATTCCTTTGAGGGATTTTGCCCTTCAAGAAGAAAATCTTGACCAAACTATTAAGGAAATCAGAATTGTACAAAACGGTTCACGCTATCATGAACAAGTAAATGCAAATGCCTTGCCCACGGGTATTGACCAAACAGTTCAAAAGAACTTTGGAAATATCCAAACTAGGGCGATTGAACAAAATTTTATAGGCGCTTCCTCTTCAGAGTCGGGTTTTGTTCCGCCAGATCCTACAGGAGCAGCGGGACCCAACCATTACGTTCATGCGGTCAACTCCATTGTAAAGATTTTTGACAAAACGGGCAATCTTGTAGTTGGCCCCGTAGCTTTGGGAACATTTTTAGGAATTGGTTCCAATTCCGGAGATCCCATTGTGCTTTACGATCAATTGGCAGACCGTTGGTTTGTTAGTGAATTTGGTTCATTAAACAATTCACTTGCAATAGGCGTTTCTGAAACAAATGACCCCACAGGTGCTTACAATGTATATCAATATACCTTTGGAAGCTTTCCTGATTATCCCCATTATAGCGTTTGGCACGACGCTTATTATCTTACGGCCAATATTGGAACAACAAATAAGGTTTATGCGGTTGAAAGAGATGTGATGTTGGCAGGGGGAGCCAATCCAAAGATTGTGGGCTTTCCGCTTCCAGGCGTTACCCAAAATACAAACACGGTTTTAAGTCCAGAACCGGCAAATTTATTGGGGACCACTTATCCTGCAGATGTTCCTGGGTATGTAACATATCTTCAAGATGATGGATGGTCGGGAGTTACTTTTGACCATTTAAAAGTATGGGAAATTGATCTTGATTGGATTACAACAAGTAATTCTACCATATCGGCACCTTTGGAAATACCCACAGCCCCTTTCAATTCTGTGTTTGCTCCTTTTGGATCTGGTGATGTGGCCCAACCAGGCACTAATCAAAAGATTGATATGATAGGCGGTATAATATCGTATGCGCCCAATTATAGAAGCTTCGCCGGGCACAATAGCTGGGTAATCACCTTTAATACAGATATTGATGGCAATGACACTTCCGGCGTTCGATGGATTGAACTCCGAAATGACGCCTCAAATCCATGGTCCATATTTCAGGAAGGTACCTATGCGCCTGCAGATGGAAATAGTCGTTTTATGGGAAGTGCTGGAATGGATGCCGCAGGAAATATTGGCCTTGCATTTAACATAGCCAGTGGTTCGCTGAAAGCAGGAATACGCTATACGGGTAGGTTTGACGGAGATCCTTTGGGTCAAATGACCGTTGCTGAGACAGAAATATTTCAAGGTGCAGGTGTGCAAACGTTTTCCAACAGATTTGGTGATTATTCACATTTAACCTTAGATCCTGATAATTTTACTTTTTGGCACACTGCGGAATATTTTTCCTCAGACAACAACTGGAGAACCCAAATTGCTGCATTCACATTGTCTGGAGGTTTTGCTAAAGATGTAGGTGTTAACGCATTAATTCAACCGGAAAATGGAATTTTGACAAATGCCGAAACAGTTGAGGTAAGCATCCGAAATTTCGGAACTGCGGCTCAAGCAAATATTCCTTTGGAACTTCGTGTGGACGGCAACCTGATTGCTTCTGAAACTTTCTCGGGGAGTATAGCTGCAGGTTCGACGGCAAACTATACTTTTTCTCAAACTATTGACTTGTCAAACCCCGGACAAACATATTCTATTCAAGTTAAATCTAATCTGGCGGGAGACGAATTTCCTGCCAATGATCCATTCACAAAAGATATCACACATCTTTTGGCGAATGATGTTGGAGCTTTAGAGATTACAGCGCCAATATCTGGTTCAGGTTTGGGCAACGAAACTATCACTGCAACGATAAAAAACTTTGGGGCTGATACCCAATCAAATTTTAATGTACAGTATGTTATAAACGGTGGTACACCCGTAGTTGAAACTTTTGCGGGGCCTATTGATTCCGAACAGGAGATGAGCTATAGTTTTACACAAACAGCAGATTTTACAGCGCTGGGTGTTTATAACGTAACTGTCTCAACTTCTTTGGCAGGTGATGCAAATGCTGCGAATGATGCCATTACAACCGAAATAGAAAACATTTTATGCCAGCCCTTTTTGAACTGTGAATTTGGTGATGGTTTTCAATTATTTTCAGTTGCAGAAATAAATAACCCTTCAGCTTGTGAAGGTTATGGCGATTTCACCAACCTTGTAGCCAATTTGGCACCGGATAGCACAAATGAATTGACCATAACCACTGGCTATGGCGATCAGTTTGTGAAAGTTTGGATTGATTTCAATGATGATTCCACTTTTACTGCAGATGAAGTTGTAGTTGATAATGTAGAAATTGCCTCCGGGCAAGGTCAGGGAACCTATACAGTCACAATGGATTTGGTTGTACCCGCAGGAGCAGCAATGGGCCCGCACCGAATGCGTGCAAAGACCAATTGGAATGGCCAAGTGCCGGCAGACGCCTGTGAAGAAACCAGTTTCGGAGAAACTGAAGACTATACCGCAAATATTGGAACACTTGGCGTAAATGACTTTTCAATCAGCAAAGGTGATTTGATAATTACTTCAGAAAACAACAAAAATTTTGAAGTAAACTTTATAACAGCATATGAGGGAACAGCTTATTTAGCAATTTATAATATGCTGGGGCAACAACTTAAGGTGAAGATGCTAGATAAGATAGGTAATTCTTTTAAGGCAAAGCTCGATATGGGGGAAGCGGCAAGTGGAGTTTATCTTGTAAGGGTAGGTGGCCAATACACCAAATCTTTTAAAACGGCACGAATTATTGTAAAGTAAATTATTCGCTGAAATAATCCAAAAATGAAAAGAGCGGGCATTGCCCGCTCTTTCTATATAATGTTCAATTTTTTTTATTGAACCACAATTTTTTTGGTAATTCTTCTTTCAGAAGAAACCAATTCTAAAAGATAAACTCCGCTGTTGAGATTTGAAACATCCACTTTCTTTTCAGAAGTACTGAAAGTGTTGAATAGTATTCTTCTTCCAGAAATATCATAAACGGAATAGTTTTCAACTGAAAAAGAAGTGTCGTCCTTCACCCAAAGAATTTCTGAAGTTGGATTTGGATAAACTGAAATATTTTCCGCAATAAATTCTTCGGTTCCAATTAAACCCCAGCGATCTTCTGCAGCGGGGCCACCCCAAATAAGCGTTGCCAGATATGGATTGTCAATAAAAGGATTTCGGTTTCCGTAGAAATTTTCCAAATACGGGTTTCGTTGGTCCTCAAAATCTGTAACAGGGTCTTCAGCGTTCCATTGCAGGTAAACTTGTAGCATCTCTGTAGAGCCTTGTAACGCCCCATTGCCGTTTAATGAAGGTTTGCAACGATCGCCATATCGGGTGTACATATACATCATTATTCTAGCAACATCACCTTTCCATTCGTCACCGGGATACCAATATCCACTACCCACATCACCAGCGTTCCCAGAGCCATCTGCAAATTTCTTACTTCCGCGGTTGTTGTTCATTTGCTGGTCAGTTGGACGAATGTTGTGTGGATCTGCACCAATTCCGGTAGTTCCATTATCTACATTTCCCATTGAAGGATTTGCGTTTGATCGGGCAAAAGTATGTTCGCGGTTGTATTGACAACTGCTACCTCCAAAATCATCCTTGTCACGGCTTCGGTCTGTAGTGCAACTTCCCGCATCGTCATAACCGTAAAGCAACAAAACATTATTATTGTTTTCAGGGTCTTCATCTGTGATTTTCATGGAATCACGTGTATCGCCATAATTGAAAGATGTACTTGCATTTTCAATTTTTTGTTGCAGCGCAAAATATAGGTCTTGTCCGGTTAAGGAAAGATTTACATCATTATAATAAGGCTGTTGGGCAAAAAGGGTTTGTAGGCTTAATAAAAGAAATAGGGTAAATATTTTGTTCATTTTTTAATAGTGTTTTGACATTAATCTTTTTTTTGCAGCAAAGAAATATAAAATCCATCAAATCCGCTTTTACTGGGCATTATTTTTTCTTCATTTAACAATGTGAAATCTTTTCCTTCTTCGCGACTTAAGAAAGCTTTCACCTGCATTTCGTTTTCCGAAGGAAGTATAGAGCAAGTGGCATAAACCAATTGCCCGCCCGGTTTTACCATACGCGAATAACTGTCAAGCAGTTCCTTTTGTGTGGCGCGAATATTATCCAAAAATTCGGGCTGTAGTTTCCACTTGGCATCCGGATTTCTTTTTAAAACACCCAAGCCTGAGCACGGCGCGTCAATCAAAACCTTATCAGCTTTATCAATCAATTTTTTTATCACTTTCGTGGAATCAATAACGCGGGTTTCAATATTGAAAATATCGTTGCGTCGGGCACGACGTTTCAGCTCGTTCAGCTTGTTTTCATAAATGTCCATTGCAATCAATTGGCCTTTGTTTTCCATCATTGTCGCAATGTGAAGACTTTTACCGCCGGCTCCGGCACAGGCATCTATTACGCGCATTCCGGGTTTTGGATCGAGCATTTCCGCCACTTTTTGCGAAGAGGCATCCTGCACTTCAAACAACCCGTTTTTAAAAGCATCTGTTGTGAAAACATTGGCGCGTTCCTTCAGCTTTAAGGCATCGGGATAGTTTTTTAAAATCTCGGTTTCAATCTCAAGATCCGCCAATTCATTTTGAAGTTTTTCAACTGTAGTTTTCAAGGTGTTTACTCGTAAAACCACATCTGCCTGTTGGTTTAAAGCAGCAATTTCATTATCCCACTTTTTGCCAAGTTCCTTCTGTCCCAATTCATCCAACCAATCTGGAATAGATTCGCGGTACTTTCTGATTTTTGAAAGTTCATCAAATTTTCCCTTTATACGGCGGGTTGGGGTGTCTTCAAACTGTTTCCATTCTGGGATGGCAATCCCATTCAAAGTTGCCCAAACCGTAAATAACCTAAAAAGATTTGGACGGTCAAAAGGTTCGCGTACTTCGGCAATCTCGGCGTACAACCGTTTCCAACGTACAATATCGTAGGTAGTTTCGGCTATAAAAGCACGGTCGCGGGCACCCCAGCGCTTATCGCGCTTTAAGGTATTTTTTAGCACCTTGTCCGCTTGCTTGTTTTCGTTAAAAATCAAGTGAAGGGAGTCTATGGTTGCGAATACTAAATTTCTGTGTAATTTCATTTTCTGCGTTTTGCGATTGCAAAGGTATCTTTTTAAACTTAGATTTTTGAAATACGAAATACGAAATACGAAATACAAAATACGAAAGCCGAAATCGAAATAACTTTTAAGTAACTCAGTAACTCAGTAACTCAATAACCCAATAACCAAGTAACTCAATACCCGAATAACCCATTTGAAATTTTAGAATCATTACTTTTGCCAAAAATTGAATATATGCGTCTTGCCATTGCCACATTTATTGTCCTTTTTCTTTTTTCCTGTGAAAAGAAAACTGAAATTGAAATCAATTCCGTTGAAATAACCCCCGTTTTTATTGATAGTCTAAGTATTCGTGCCATCCAGCCTTTGGATGAAAAAAGGGTTTGGTTTTCGGCAGATAAGGGAAAGGTGGGATTGATTGATGGTGATACTCCCAAATTGGCAATTATAAAATACGGCGATTCATTATTACACTTTCGTTCTATTGCAACCACAAAAGAGGCGGTTTTCGTTTTGAGTATTGCCAATCCGGCTGTGCTTTATAAAATTGGTTTTAATGGTACCGAAGCTACCAATATAGAAGAAGTTTATAACGAAAAAGGCGAGAATGTTTTTTATGATTCCATGAAATTTTGGAATGATAACGAAGGTATTGCTATTGGCGATCCCGTGGACAATTGTATGTCTGTAATCATAACTCGTGACGGTGGAAATACTTGGGTGAAATTGCCGTGCGAAAACCTTCCAAAGGTTGAAAAGGGCGAAGCGGCTTTTGCGGCAAGCAATAGTAATATAGCCGTTTTTGGCGATAACGCCTGGGTGGCAACTGGCGGAAAAAAATCGCGTGTGATGCATACCGCCGATAAAGGAAAAACTTGGGAAATCTTTGATACGCCAATCCTTCAAGGCAAAGCAATGACGGGCATTTACAGTATTGATTTTAGGGATGAAAAGCATGGAATAATTTTCGGTGGAAATTGGGAAGACAAATCGTATAACGAAGGGAATAAAGCCATAACCAAAAACGGCGGAAAAACTTGGAAATTGATTGCCAACGGCAAAGAACCGGGATATCGCTCTTCTGTAAAATATATTCCCGGAACAGAAGGGCAGGGGATTGTAGCCATCGGTTCACCTGGAATTTCCTTTAGTGGCGATGGCGGAAAAAACTGGAAAGAACTCTCAAAAGAAGGTTTTTTTGCTATTGAGTTTGTGAATGATAGTATTGCTTTTGCTTCGGGGAATAACCGGATTTCAAAGTTGGTTTTTAGGGAATAACATTAAGATTTTTCAAGTGGGTATAGACCCAATTAATAATTCGGTTCTATTTTTACTGAAGTCATTGTTAACGACCCTCCAACTGGCTTGTCGTTAAATAATGTTATCATTTCTTTTTCTTCTATTGGTGCTAATGTATAAAGTAAAGGCAGTCAATGTTCTGGAGTTGGGATGGCCCAGTCAAAAGCTTTTCCTTGCGCTTTAAAATCGCTGAGTTTTTGGTGGTCTGAATTTAAAATAAGGGTTTTTATATTTTCGTTTGCTTCTGTTGCCCAATCAAAAGCATAGTTTTCTTTAATCTGTTCCAAGCGACCAAGCGCAACTTGTGTGCCTTACAGCCGCTACCAACAATAAAGACACTTTTTTTGCGAAGACTGCTTAGTTCCTTCGCCAATTCATAGTGAAATTCAGCTGGTTTTGAATAGTCTATACTCATTTTCAAGTACAGGAATATCAGTATTTGGGTAGAGGTGTTATATAACGCTCCAAGCACCGTGGTCCAGCCCCATATAATCCAGACCAACCTCGATTTCGGTAATAATACATTGTATTTCCTGTGCCAATTGCGGACTACTGGTGGCCGAATATTACAGCGTTATTTTAGGACTGCTTAAACTCTAGGTTCACCCATATATAAGCCATAGATAGAGTATGAATAGAGTATGAATAAAGTATGAAGCACAGAATCAAAACCCTAGGTTGAGCCCAGTCGAAACCTAATCACTCTTTGGTGGCGGGCAGTGTGACAGTTGAATTAAAACATTATTGTTCTGAAATCGTAATTCCGGCATCATCTTTCTTTGGCAATAAAACTTGAAGTAAAATGGCAATCCCCATTACAATTACACACCCCACCAAATTTAACCACAGATAGGGCATAAGGTCTATATACCAGAAATAGATAATGATAACTTGAGTGATTAGCGCAGCGATGAAAACCGCTTTGCTGCGCACATATTTTATAAAAAATGCAAGTAGAAATATTCCTAGAACATTTCCGTAGAAAATGGAACCGATAATGTTTACAAGCTGAATGAGGTTATCAAATAAATTTGCCGTACAGGCTACCACAATGGCAATAATTCCCCAAAGCAGTGTGAACCCGCGTGATGCTGCCACATAATGTTTTTCACGTTTTCCGGGTACGTTTCGTTTGTAAAGGTCTATGGTTGTGGTGCTTCCCAAGGCATTCAGTTCTGAAGCGGTTGAGGACATTGCGGCACTTAAAATTACGGCCAATAGCAAACCAATTAACCCACGTGGAAGGTTGTTTAGGATAAAATGTATAAATACATAATCCTTATCGTTAGTTTCGGCATTTGGATTTGCCTTTTTGATTACGGCTACCGATTGTTCCCGCAACTGTTTTTCAGTGCTGTTAAGGGTTTTTATTTCATGGGCCAAGGTTTGTTTGGAAGCATCACTTTCGGCTTTTGAATAACTTATCTGCGTTGCGGCCAGTTCTTGGTCGATAGCTTCTTTTTGTGCTTCCAAAGCCTTGTATTCAGCTGCATATTCAGATTTTTTTACATCCTTAACGGCAGCAGGATTGAAATGCAACGGAGAGCTGTTGAATTGATAAAAAACAAAAACCATGATTCCCACAAGCAATATGAAAAACTGCATTGGTACTTTCAGCAGACCGTTCATTATTAAACCCATTTGGCTCTGTTTCACACTTCTGCCGGAAAGATAGCGCTGTACTTGGCTTTGATCTGTTCCGAAGTAAGAAAGGGCCAAAAAAGTTCCGCCAATTATCCCACTCCAAAAAGTATAGCGGTTATCAAAGTCGAAAGAGAAATCGAGGATATCCATTTTGCCATTTGCACCCGCAATTTCCAGCGCTTTGGAAAACGAAATATCAAGCGGAAGATAATTCAGAATTAAAAGAAAGGCAATCAGCATTCCGAAGAAAATAACGGCCATTTGTTGTTTTTGGGTAACGCTCACCGCCTTTGTGCCGCCGCTCACAGTGTATATAATTACAAGCACTCCGATGATGATATTCAAATAAATCAAATTCCAGCCCAATACAGCCGAAAGTATGATGGAAGGTGCAAAAATGGTAATTCCACAAGCCAGGCCGCGCTGTATCAAAAATAGGATTGCGGTAAGTGTTCGTGTTTTTTTATCAAAACGGCTTTCAAGATATTCGTAGGCCGTATAAACATTCAGCTTGTGATAAATGGGTATAAAAACCAAACAGATTACAACCATTGCAATTGGCAATCCAAAGTAGAATTGCACAAAGCCCATCCCGTCGTGAAAAGCTTGCCCGGGTGTGGAAAGAAAGGTAATGGCGCTGGCCTGGGTGGCCATAACACTCAAACCAATGGTCCACCAATGGGCTGTGTTTCCGCCTTTTAAATAATCGCCCACGTCTTTTTGCTGGCGCGATTTCCATGTGCCGTAAAGCACGATAAAAAGAAGGGTTCCGATTAAAACAATCCAATCAATCTGCTGCATTTAGGCGAAGTTTTGCATTAATAAATAAAACAGATAGATATAAACAGCATTGAACAAAAGCACTAGTGTGTACTTCCATTTCCAGACGAATTTTTGTTTTTCTTCGGTCACTTTTTTAAAATTATTTTCCGATTGAAAGCATATTCGCGAACAATCTGTATGCTCCGGGAACTCCAGCGGGTAGTTCGCGGAAAAAGCTCAATCCCGTATAAATATAATATCCTTTTCCGTATTTGGCCACAAGAAGCGAGCCTTTTGTTTGAGCTTCGTCTTTGTCGTTCATTCCCAGAATTGGTGTAAATTCCTTCGCCCATTCATCGGGGAAATACAAGCCGCGTTCCTGCACCCAGCCCTCAAAGTCTTTTTGTGTGATTTTGTTGGGGGTATTTAAAATGGGGTTCTGGGGCGCCAATATCCTCACTTCTGAAAATTCATCGGTAACACGATCTCGCGAAAGTTTTAGCTCGTAAGGTGCAATATTTTCAGTAACCAAACCGCGACTGGTGTTGTATTGCACGATAATCGTACCGCCGTTTTCCACGTATTTATTCAAGGCAGTTTGCGCGAAAGTTAGTTCAGGAACGGTATTATAAGCCCGAATTCCAATAACGATTGCGTCAAAATGCTGCACATTTTCTGCGGAAATATTGGAGGGTTCAATTGTCGTAATAGAATACCCAATCTGCTTTAAACTCTCAGGAATTGCATCCCCCGCACCGTTTATGTAGCCTATATTCTGACCTTTTTTCTGAATATCAATTTTTGCAATTTTCGCTTCCGAAGGCAACAAAACACTTTGGTAAGGAATATGGTCATAATCAATTGTAACCAGCTCCTTATCGTAGCTTTTGCCATCGGTGGTTACAATTGTTTGTAAATATCCCTCACTTTGTCCGCTTGGCGGTGTTACGGTAAAATTGAAGGTTTTAGTTTCGCCATTTCTTTCAAGCTGAAATGCTTGCTGTGGTGGTTCAACTTTCCAGCCTTCGGGATGATTTAGGCTTACATTTCCGGAAATGTTATCTTTTCCGGCGCGAACGATTACTGAAACATTTTCAGCATCATCACTTGCAAAAATCAAAACCTTTTCGGTGATAGAGGCCGTGACTTCGGGCAATACTTCCAGTGGGCGATACACTTCACCTTTTACTGGATCGTTAAATTTGTAAATTATGTTTTTCGTGAAAGGAATTGTAAGGTTTCCAAACTGAAGTTCAAAAACTACTTTTTCCAAAGCGGGAGTTTCGGGAAGACCAATCATTGCTTCAGGCGCTGCATACATTCCTTCCGTGCCTTTTTCGTTTAACCAATAAGGGGAAGAGTATGATAGATTGCTATTTCCTGCATTAATAGTTATATCAATATTTTTTTTATCATTAAAAGGCAGTGGTTCCGGTTCATTCCAAAGTATTTTTTCTTCGGAATTTTTAACAGCTCGTAAAACAACAGCTACATTTCCGCGATTAACGGCTTCAATATTCACTTTGAAGATTTCATTCGGGTTTATTGAATTTACTTTGGAAACGGCTTCAATAAAAATGCCGCCGCAATCCAAAATCAATTGCTTTAATTGCTCGAGTTTTATTTTTTGCCAGTGACTATCTTTCAAGTTTGAAACCAACGGGTAGGCTTTCAGCAACTGCGGAAGCATTTCAGAAGGATTTTGAAAGTTGAAACTTTCTTCCAAAGGATTCAAAATCGCTCCAATTTCATTTCCGCCCTCAAGTCGCGACCAATTGGTGTTTATTCCTTCAAAAAGATTATTTTCGGTAGGCTTGCTTCCTTTCAACAATTCCAAATATTCAGTTTCTGCACCACGGGAACCTGTACTGCCAAAGCCTTGCGATTTGTGCATGCTTCGACTCAAAGAGGCTATTTCACCATTGGAAAGCCCTAGGGCAGGGAAGTAGTTTCCAGTTTCCACTGAAACGAGATTCGTTTTGTCTGCTTTTTCAAATTTTTCCTGGCTTCCGTAAAACCACCAGGAAGTATTGAAGAACAATCGCTGTGGTTTCCAAACCCCGTATTCCGTAGCTGATTTTGGAAATTTTGCAGCATCGTCAACCATATCAAAAGCTTCCACACTCAACATAGCCGAAGCTGTGTGATGCCCGTGCGTACTGCCGGGACTGCGATGGTCAAAACGGTTTACGATAATGTCTGGTTTGAATTTTCTGATGGTCATGACCACATCGCTGAGCACCTCGTCTTTGGTCCAAAATTCAAAGGTTTCATTAGGGTTTTTGCTATAACCGAAATCATTGGCACGGGTAAAAAATTGTTGTCCGCCATCCGTTTTTCGGGCTGCAACAAGTTCCTGTGTGCGGATTACGCCCAAAAGTTCGCGTAATTCAGAGCCAATTAAATTTTGCCCGCCATCTCCCCGTGTTATGGAAAGATAGGCAGTGTTTGCATGTACATCGTTGACCAAATAGGAGATGAGCCGGGTGTTTTCATCATCGGGATGTGCGGCTATAAATAGTGCAGACCCAACAAAATTTAATTTTTGAAGATCGTGGAATATTTCAGAGGCAGTAGGTTTTTTGGGAGCTTGACCGGAGGCAGCTATCGTGAGAAATAAAAATAGAAGTCTTAAAAAAAATGATTTATGCATAAAATTATAGTGCTGATTTATTCAAAATCCTTCAAAGATACTTATTTGTGAAAATTATTCGTGTGGGAGGCCTTCCTTATTTTTATCGAGTTCGTGTTGCTGTTCGTGAAACTCTTCGGCCTTTACAATACTCACGCCTTTTTGGAGCATCATGCTGTTGGGGTAGGTAACAATTTCGTTATCTTTTGTGTGCAGAATAATATGAAAAGTTTTTATGTCTTCAATTATACCTTCACAGGGCATCTCCTTGTCATGGATTTTTATATAATCGCCTATTTTGTAGGGAAAGGTGAAAAACATTATCACGCCACTTGTTACGTTGCTGAGTATTGACCATTGCGCAAAAAAAGCAATACCGATAACCGCAAAAACCGATGACATTACCAGCCCCAGATTTCTGAAATCCACTCCCCAAATAAGTATGAGGCCCAAAACCATCAAAAAGAAAACGGCAAAGTCCACGTGTTTCATGATGAGACCCGTGCGGTGTTCAAGTCTTTCTATTTTTTTGGCAAAGTTGCGTACCGTTCTTTTGAGCATCAGTCTTATAAAGAGCAAAATCAGAATCAGGGCGGCAGATTCAATAAGTTGAAGGGTGTGTTCTTGAATATTCATATTTTTTATTTCAGTTGCAGCGTATCGCGCAAATTGAGATTCTCGTTTTTGTTTTTGGTCCAATAATCACTTTTAATCCTTTTCAGTTTTGTGGCAGTGGTTTTTAATCGCAACGTGTCGTTCTGGTCTGCTGCGTTAACTTCTTCCCACTTTTCAATTTCATACGGAAAGGTGCTGTTGAAAAAGAGCATCAATTGCCGCTGTAGATCAGGGTAGTTTAAAGTGTAAATGGTTATGGAATCGCCCTGTTTCAAACTGGCGAAAGCATTGTGTTCCCTAATTTCCTTATGCCGAAGTCGCAAATATTCAAACGAAGGAATAATCATCACATCGCCCGTTGGAAGTTCCTCGGGATTGATTCGGATAAGATTCCAAAGTTCGTTTTCCAAATAGGTTTTCGGCAAAGAAAGCTTTTGGTCGGCCTCGCCTTGAAAATAGGAGTGACTTTCAATTTCAAAATCCTCACGATTGTTAAGTTGCATATAAGCTTGGCCGCACCATTCCTGCACGCTGTTTGTAATTTTCAGCGGATGCTCCTTTTCTGCAATTGGGCTGAAAGTGCTCGTCATTATTGAGTAAGGATAAATGCCGGTATTGAAATTCTTCATTTGGTTCAGCTTCATCACCGAAACATTTTCTTCTGAAGGATTATTTGCCTTAACCTGCGCATCTGCTAGAAAATCTTCCGTGACAAAAATATTAACTGCCGTTCCCTCACGAATTTCACCGTAACGCTCTTGCATCAGGCTATACGAAGTAATTTCTGCGGTTCCGCTGTACCAATACTCTTTAAATTCTTCTGAATTGTTGCGCGGTGCAGCTGTTTTGGAGGTTTCCTTTTTAGCTAAAATTAGTTGTGAATCACTTTTTTCTTCGGAAGAATTGCAACTGCTTAGCACTGTCAAAATAACGAAGAGAAGGAAAAGTTTGAAAAAGTTCATTATTCGTAGAATTTTATCCAAAAATACCACAAATTCAACGGTTGGCAATCTCGCTTAACGTTTTATAAACAAGTCGCGTTGGCAACCCCATTACGTTAAAATAGCAGCCTTCTATTTTTTCGATGCCAATGTAACCAATCCATTCCTGAATACCGTAGCTTCCTGCTTTATCAAAGGGTTTGTAGTTTTCTATGTAAAAATCGATTTCTTCTTCGGATAGTTTTTTGAACCAAACCTTTGTAATATCATTCACCGTTTTCTGAAATTCTTTTGAAGTAAAACACACCGAAGTAATGACCTCGTGCATTTGCCCGCTTAAATTTTGAAGCATTTGTTTGGCTTCCTCAAAATCTTTAGGCTTTTCGAGGGCTTTTCCGTTCAGCCAGACAATAGTATCGCTGGTTATTAGAACATCATTTTTATTTAAATCTTTAAATACTGAAGCTTTAAGTCGGGAAAGATAATCCGTAATATTTGAACGGTTTAATTCTTCAGAATAAATTTCTTCAACTTCTTTAACTTGAATGGTAAAATCCAAATCCAATTTCTTAAAAAAAGCTTGCCTTCGCGGCGAACCGGAGGCAAGAATGATGTTGTAGTTTTTTAATTTTTCGCGAAGCATTTTAAGTTTCTGGTTTCAGGTTGGTTTTTATAAAGTTACAAATCCATACAATGGAATGGAACAAATGCCCAAAAACATGATGATTTTCAACAATTTTGAAAGAAAACCGTATTTGTTTGGTGTATCGGCATCATAAGATTTTATGCAAAAGTAGAGTAATGGTGCAAGAATGACGAAAAGGAAATACAACATTATAATTTGCTGATTGTATAAATATTCATACATATAAAAAACGACGCCAAAGACCATCAAAAGGCCTAAAACGAATACTATTGTAGATGTTCTTTTACGCCCTAAAGCAATGGCTAAGGTGTTCATTCCTCCTTTTTTATCGCCGTTAATATCTTGCAGGTCCTTTACAATTTCACGAATAAAATTTATTGAAAAAGCAAACAACGCATAATGCAAAACTATTTTAAAAACCGTGGACTGCATAGCTTGGTTTTGTAGGGTTATAGTTGGAAGCAAATCGAAAAGTGCCACAATTATCAGGCTCATTGCAACCAAAGCTGAAATCAAAATATTTCCAATAAGCAACATTCCCTTCAAATATGAAGCGTACAAATAAAGCAGTGCAGAAAAAACGATGAACAACGCGGCAAAACCTGGCTTTTCTATAGTGTTGGCCAGATAAAAACCTATTGCAACACCGGTGATGTTCAATATTATAAAAAGCCTGTTTGCTCTTCTTTCCGAAATCTTTTTGCCAATCAAAACTTTACTGGGTTTGTTGATTTTGTCAATTTCAACATCGTAAATGTCGTTGATGATATTTCCCGCAGCTGCAATGCAGATTGTTGCTATTACGAGCAATGCAAAACCGAGATGATTCAAGGCTGTTTCTACCCTAAAAGCTTGAAAAAGACCATATTTTATGAAAACCTGTGCTAATGCGATGAACAGTAAGTTTTGGTATCGGATGAGGTTTAGGCAGTTCAAGGTTTAATTTTGAAAGTTTTATATTCTATGAAAGCTTTTTGCATTACAGATAGCGGCTGGTAGATTTCCGGCACCCAGCTTAATCATATTTTGCACTTACACCTTTAGTAACCAGCCATTTTCCCTGTACTTTCAGCACTTGTTCAATCACATCGCGAACGCAGCCTTTACCGCCCTTTTTATGGGAAACATATTTTGAAATCGCTTTAATTTCAGGAACGGCGTCTTGCGGACAAGTAGGCAGGCCAACTTCCTGCATAATTTCATAATCGGGAAGGTCATCGCCCATAAATAAAGTGTTTTCTCGTTTTATGTTTTTGGTTTTTAAGTAGTCTTCCAGAATTTTGGTTTTGTGGTGGGCGCCTAAAAAGATGTCTCTTATCCCCAGATTTTGAAGTCGTACACGCACACCTTCATTGGAGCCCCCAGAAATAACACACACATTAAATCCTTGGTCAACTGCCGTTTTTAGGCCGTATCCGTCTTTAATGTTCATAGTCCGAAACATTTCCCCTTGTGTATTTACTTGAATTGTGCCGTCCGTTAGTACGCCGTCAACATCAAAAATAAAGGTGGTTATGTGTTTTAAATATTCTTTATAGCTCTTTTCCATATTTCTGGTTTAATTGCTCTGTAAACAGTTTGTAGAGTTTTGCATGGGGGCTGTCTGCCAACAAATGTAAATGTTTTTCAATGGTTTTTTTGTCATTTCGCTTTGCGGGTCCTGTTTGTGCTTCTTCGGGAGAAAGAGTTTCTATTTTTGAGGCAGTTTCGGCAATTAACGGTTTTAGCAAATGAAACGGCAAATCTTCCTCGTTTAAAATTTCACTGCCTATTTCATATAAATGATTGACGAAGTTATTCACAAACACCGCTGCCAGATGCAACTTTGCTCTTTTTTCTGAGGAAATTTCCACCACGTTTTCTGAAATGGTTTCGCCCAACTTTCGCAGTAAACCTAAATCGTTGGGGTTTTCGGCTTCTATGCAAATAGGAATCTCTTTAAAGTCAACCTTTCTATGTTTTGAAAAAGTCTGCAACGGATAAAAAATACCGCGTCGGTTTTTTGAAGAAAGCACCTTCATAGCAGCACCGCCCGAAGTGTGCACGACTAATTTATTTTGAAAAGCTAATGATTCGGAAAACCTTGAAATGGCATCATCGGGAATCCCGATTATATAAATATCAGCCTCCGCAATTTTTGAAATATCATCAGTAAACTGAATATGCTCAAAAGATGAAATAAGCTTAATATAATTTCTGTTAAAAACCTGTTTGACAGAAATTTCAGTACTTTTATTTAAAGCGTTGAGTAAATGACTATTTACATTTCCGAAGCCTAAAAAAACCACCTTTATCATAGTGCGAAGTTAGTATTTTCTTTAATCTTTTTACACTTCTCTTTTTGCGTTTCTCAACGAAAAACTTTGTGTTTTATCAATTTTATCTCACCGTCCTGCTCCAGCTGTTTTATTGCACGGATTACAGTTTCAACCCGTTGTCCTGTTAAATCTGCAATTTGTTGACGGGTCAGTTCCACTTGAAAAAGTCCTTCGGAGCCATATTTTCGTTTTAAAAAATCTATTAGAGTTAAAATACGGTGTTCGGGAGGATGTACTGAGATTTCCTTTAAAATGGTGGCCTTGTAATAAAGCCGTTTTGCAAGCGCTTTGGTGAATTTTAAATTTATTTCCGGATTTTCGGTAAGCAATTCAAACAATTTTGTTTTGTTCAATTTGTATAGTTGCGTTTGTTTTACCGCCGAAGCAGAGGCAGGATATTTAAAATCGCCCAGCAAAGGTGGTTCGCCAAAACTTTCGCCATCATAAAAAATGCCTTGCACAAATTCTTTTCCCTGTTCATTAAGGTTGAACATTTTAACCTCGCCGGTCTTAATCTGAAAATAGAAATCCGCCCGTTTCTTTTCGTGTAGAATTATTTCCGAAGCATTAATGTTTTCAAGCGTTGCGTTGTAATTTAATAGTAGACTTTCAGGAATCATTTCTTTATGATTTGCCTCATAAATTAAGGCCTGTTTCGCATTGTAAATTTACACCTTAAAATTCAAAACCCTATTTATAATATGAAAACACTTTCAATAAAAACACTGCAAAAAGAATTTGAAAATGATTTTTACATGTACATTCCGCTAACCATTATTTTGAACAGCTGTATCGGCTCTATTGCCGCTATGACGGTTTTGGCCCAGGGTACTGGTATAGTTTCGGGCGTTGAGCTAACTATCTGTGTGGCCTTATGTATGGGATATAATGCAGCCTTGTTGGCTGGTTCAAACCGAAAATTTTCTTTTTGGTTACTTATAGTGAGCCTAATTGCCAACTTACTGCTGATTTTGATAACTTTGCTATAGATGAAAAAGAAAATAGAGTCCCGAGAAGATGTGTCTTTGCTAGTAAGAACGTTCTATTCAAAAATTAGAAAAGACACACTTCTAGGGCCTATTTTTAATAGAATCATCACCGATTGGGAGACTCACTTAGAATTGCTTACCGATTTTTGGGAGACGAATCTTTTCTTTAAAAGAAAATACTTTGGAAACCCTATGCACGCTCATATTGAGGTAGATAAGAAAGTGGGTGGTACCATTAATGAACTCCACTTTGGGACGTGGATCAATCTTTGGCATGAAACCATTGATGAGCTTTTTGAAGGCGAAACAGCCAATGTTGCAAAAAACCGTGCCCGAAACATGGGAACTTTCATACATCTGAATATTTTCAACGCCAGAAAATAAGATTCAAAAAACGACAATAGTTAACAGATTTCAGTAGTCTAAATGGGCGCAATTCCTTATTTTTGCGCCAAAATTTCCTGTAATGCAAAAAAAGATTGCTTCCGTTCTTTTCTCTACCCGTTTAACCGCCGTTTTATTTATAGTTTTTGCAGCAGCCATGGCCGCGGGAACCTTTATGGATGCTGATTCCCAAAGTCCGCCAACGCCTTATACACGCGAACTTATATACAATGCGTGGTGGTTTGAGGCTATAATGTTGCTCTTTGTAATCAACTTTGTTGGTAATATTTTTCGATATAATCTTCACAAACGCAAAATGTGGGCTTCACTGATGCTTCACGTATCTTTTATTTTGGTGATTGTCGGTGCTTTCGTAACACGCTATATAGGTTTTGAAGGTGTGATGCACATTCGCGAGGGACAAACGGAAAATACTATTCTTTCAGAACAGGCCTACTTGGATGTTTTTATTGATGGTGATTATATTATTGACGGCGTAGCACAACGTCGAAAAGTGAAACCCAAAAAATTAAGGCTTTCAGAAAAACTTAACAATGACTTCCGAATAGAAACCGATTATAACAATCAGCCAGTAATAATAAAATTCAAGGAATTTATAGATGGTGCCGTAGAAGGTTTGACGCCAAACGAAAATGGTGAGGAATATATAAAAATCGTGGAATCTGGCGATGGCGAGCGTCACGACCATTGGGTAAAAGTGGGAGAGGTCTCAGACATACATAACATTCTTTTTGCGGTAAATAAACCTACTGATGGAGCAATTAACATCACCTATTCCCAAGATGGCAATTATACTATTTCCAGCCCTTTTGAAGGTGATTATATGATAATGGCAGACCAATCTCAAGGAAAAGTGGTTGCAGACAGCGTACAACCATTTAACCTTCGCTCCCTTTACCGTATGGGTGGAATTTCATTCGTGGTTCCGGAGCCGGTTACCAAGGGAGAATTTGGAGTTGTAAAGGCCTCTGAAGGGCAACCCAGCAATCAAGATGCACTAATTCTTGAAATAGCTTCTGGAGATGAAACAAAAACTGTTTCCTTACTTGGCGGAAAGGGGACTGCCCCAAATCCTGTTGAAACTGAAATTGCAGGTTTAAAGGTTTATACCAGTTATGGTTCAAAGGAAATCGAGCTTCCGTTCAGTATAACCTTAAATGATTTTATTGCCGAAAAATATCCCGGTACCGAAAAAGGGTATTCGTCCTTCAAAAGTAAGGTTACCGTAATCAACGAGGACAAGACCCATTTTGATTCCGATATCTTTATGAATAATGTGCTTGACCACGAAGGCTACCGTTTTTTCCAGTCTGGTTTTGATCCCGATGAAGGTGGAACCATTCTTTCCGTTAATCACGATTGGTGGGGTACTTGGATAACCTATATTGGGTATTTCTTTCTTTACCTAGGTTTAATGGCTATTCTTTTTAGTAAACATAGCCGTTTCGGAAAATTGGAAGAAATATTGAGCAGAATAAAACGTAAAAAGAAAAGCATGGTTACTACCATCGTTTTGCTTTTCTCGTTTGCTGGATTTGCGCAGCAGCATGCACCTTCCGTACATACGCCACCGCCCAAAGCACAGATTGATTCCTTGATTAAGGCAAACGCAGTAAGTAAGGAACACGCCGCTGAATTTGGCCATTTAATAATCCAGGACAATGGGCGAATGAAGCCAATAAACACGTTTGCAAGTGAACTATTGCGAAAAGTTAGCAGAAGCGAAACCTATGAAGGTCTGGATGCAAACCAGGTTTTTATTTCTATGACTGAATTTCCTCGTCTCTGGGTAGAAGTTCCGTTGATTGCCCTAAAACGCGGCAACGACAGTATTCGCCACGTGGCCGGTGTACCCGAAGGCCAAAAGGATATTGCCTTGCTTGACCTTTTTGATGAAAAAGGAAATTATAAGTTGGAGCCTTATTTGGAAGCCGCAACGCGCACAAATACACCAAACCAATTTCAAAAAGACTTTATACGTGCCCATGAAAACTTTTCACTTTTGAATGCCGCTTTGAGCGGAAGTATTCTGAAAATATTCCCAATTCCCGGAGATGAAGGTAACAAATGGGTTTCCTATCCTGAATTGGGTGAGGCCAATTTAAAGGGAATGGATTCACTTTACGCCAAAAATATTCTGCCGCTTTACTTTGACAGTTTGAAGAAAGCGCGCGAAAGTGGGGATTATACACAGGCGAATGAATTTTTGGAAAGCATTACCAATTTTCAGAAAAAATATGGCGAAGAAGTGATGCCTTCAGAAAACAAGCTTCGTGCCGAGACAATCTATAACAAAGCAGATATTTTCAACAGACTTTATAAATATTTTGCGGTCTTCGGAATTTTAATGATGGTGCTTATAATTGCACAGCTTTTTAAAGATCGAAAAATACTTCGCACCCTCATTAAAGGTTCCAAAATTATAATGTGGGTCTTCTTTGCAGTGATGACATTAGGCTTGGCATTGCGCTGGTACGTTAGTGGCCACGCGCCTTGGAGTGATGCATACGAATCTGTAGTCTATGTGGCTTGGGCCACTATTTTCTTTGGACTCGCTTTTGGAAGAAAAAGTGATTTAACCGTCGCAGCCACGGCATTTGCAGGAGCAATCATCCTTTGGGTTGCGCACGAGAACTGGTTGGATCCATCAATTTCTACTTTACAGCCGGTTTTGGACAGTTATTGGCTAATGATTCACGTGGCAGTGATTGTTATGAGCTACGGACCTTTTACGTTGGGTATGATCTTGGCAGCGGTTTCCTTGTTTCTAATGATTTTTACCACCAAAGGCAACTATAAAAAAATGGAAATTAATATCAGCGAACTTACTGTTATTACAGAAATGGCGCTAACTGTAGGGTTGGTTTTATTGACCATCGGTAACTTTTTGGGCGGACAGTGGGCCAACGAGAGTTGGGGGCGCTATTGGGGCTGGGATCCCAAAGAAACTTGGGCGCTTATCAGCATTATGATTTATGCATTCGTTATCCACGCCAGATTGGTGCCGGGGCTTCGCGGCCGTTGGACATTTAACGTTTTGGCAATGTTTGCTTACGCTTCAATTATGATGACCTATTTTGGGGTGAATTTTTACCTAAGCGGACTACATTCCTATGCAAGCGGCGATGCGCCTGCTACGCCAACATTTGTTTGGTGGATTACGCTATTTGCAGCTATTTTGAGTGCGGTGGCATATTTTAGATATAGGAAATTTTATGGGAAGAAAAGGCCCCCTAACCCCCGAAGGGGGAATTAAAAAAACCACGAATTCACGTAATGTTTTTGAAATAATTCGTGAATTCGTGGCAAAAAAAAAAATCGACAATCTAAAATCGTCAAGCGTTAATCTTAAATCATTAAACCATATCTTCCGGCTTCACCCATTCATCAAATTCTTCCGCAGTTAAATAGCCAAGGTTTACAGCTTCTTCCTTTAAGGTAGTTCCGTTTTTGTGTGCCGTGTTTGCAATTTCTGCGGCTTTATAATATCCAATTTTTGGGTTTAAAGCCGTAACAAGCATCAAGCTGTTGTTCAATTGCTTTTTAATTACTTCGTAATTTGGTTCAATTCCCTGTGCGCAATGAACATCAAAAGAAACACAGGCATCGCCAAGCAATTGTGCCGATTGAAGGAAATTAGCAGCCATTACAGGCTTGAAAACATTTAGTTCAAATTGGCCCTGCATTCCACCAACAGCTATCGCCAAATCATTACCAATTACTTGCGCACAAACCATGGTTAACGCTTCGCATTGTGTAGGGTTAACTTTTCCAGGCATAATGGAAGACCCGGGCTCATTTGCGGGAATATTGATCTCGCCAATCCCGCTTCTTGGACCGCTGGCAAGCATCCGAACATCGTTCGCTATTTTGTTTAATGAAACAGCCAATTGTTTTAAAGCGCCGTGGCTTTCCACAAAAGCATCGTGGGCAGCAAGTGCTTCAAACTTGTTTTTTGCCGTTACAAATGGTAAATCAGTAAACTCTGCAATATATTCGGCAACTTTTACATCGTAACCTTTTGGAGTGTTTAAACCTGTTCCAACGGCAGTTCCGCCCAAAGCGAGTTCAGCTAGATGTGGAAGGGTATTTTTTAATGCTTTAATTCCGTGCTCAAGTTGTGCGGCATAACCACTAAATTCCTGCCCAAGGGTTAGGGGAGTGGCATCCATAAAATGGGTGCGGCCTATTTTCACTACATTTTTAAATTCATCAGCTTTACTTGAAAATGTTTTTTGAAGTTGTTCAACACCGGGAAGTGTGGTTTCAATCAACTTTTTATAAGCAGCAATGTGCATTCCTGTTGGGAAAGTATCATTTGAAGATTGTGATTTATTCACATCATCATTCGGCTGAAGTGTTTTATCGCCTTCACCAATTGTTTTACCAGCAATTTGGTGGGCACGGTTAGCAATTACTTCGTTCACGTTCATATTGCTTTGGGTGCCGCTTCCGGTTTGCCAGATTACCAATGGAAATTGATCATCGTGTTTTCCTTCCAGAATTTCATCACAGACCTTTGCGATCAAATCTCTTTTTTCTTCCGAAAGAATGCCAAGATCGCAATTTGTATAGGCGGCGGCTTTCTTCAAATATGCAAAACCATAAATGATTTCCAATGGCATGGAAGCCTTTGGTCCAATTTTAAAATTTTCAAAGGAACGTTCCGTTTGTGCGCCCCAAAGTTTATCGGCAGGTACTTTTACCTCGCCCATGGTATCTTTTTCTATTCTATATTGCATTGTGAGATGGATTATTTTGAATTAATTAAACTTTTTTGCAAAGCTTTTTATTTTGATGCAAAGGTAACGAAAAGGCAAAAGTAGTTCAACCCGCACGGCTGTTTATTTGTTGTGAATAAATCGAAAAGTTTTGTAGTCGTTTTTCAAAAAAACCTATTATCTTTGGGGCATCATTTAAAAAAAGCTGCATCATGTTTACATTTGAACAATATCTAGGTTTTCTTGCATTTTTAGCCATCCTTACTATGGGTTTTTGGTTGATGATCTTTTTGGTAAGTATTCTTCCTTATTGGATAGGCGGAGCACTTTACGAAAACTGGAAATTGAAGCGTGAAGCGAAACGTAAGAACGAAATGAAGTAATTACTTCAATATTTTATATGAAAAAGGGAACCAACTTGGTTCCCTTTTTTTATTGCAATCAATCTTGTTTAACCTTCAAAGCCACCCTCATCATCACCGTTACCATTTCTTTCAGGGCGCTGGCGTTGCTTTTTCTGATTAAATCTATATGTAAACGTAAGTGTTACCTGGCGTTGTCTCCACTGAAATTCGCTTTCACTGGTAAACGTATCGGTTGTAGTCAGACTGTTTCTTTTACGTGAATTGAAAAGGTCTCGTGCGTTCAAAGCTAATGTAGCGTTATCATTAATAATGTCTTTGCTCATTGCCATATCGACGGAGAGTATGCCTTCAGATTCTGTTTGGGAGTTGTTGGATGGCCCTCTGTAAAAAGCATTGGTCTGCCACTCAATCTTTGCGGGAAGTTTTACTTTGCTGCTGAAACGCCCAAAATAACTAGTGTTTTCGGCACCGTAATCTACATTGTTATAGAACCCTTCAGTTTTGAACAGAAAATAATTGAAACTTCCGTTTAGGTTAAGCCATTTTGTAGGATTATAAAGCAATCCAAATTCAAAGCCATAACGTTCGTTGGTGGAAAGGTTTATAGGAATAGTACGGATTACCGGAATTCCGTTACTGGTTACCTCTCCGGTTTCCTCTTGCACTCTTTCAAAGGCATCGGTTTCGTACTGGTAATAGATAGAGGATGTTAATGTAAGTTTCTTCCAGCGTTTTAAATACCCTAAATCAAAAGCGCTTGCGTATGCCGGATCCAAATCAGGATTCCCCTGGAATACATTTGCTTCACTGGAACGTGACGGGAACGGGTTAATGAACCAGTTGCGCGGTCTATTTATACGTCTGTTGTAACCAAGCGTGATGTTTTCGTTTTCCTTTAGCTCATAGGTAAGATTTACCGTTGGAAAAAGACCTGTATAGTTTTTATCAAAATTTAAGTCAAAAGCAGTGCTGCCAGTAATATTTTCAGCTTCAACTTTACCCTTTAATTGTGTGTTTTCCAATCGAAGCCCTAATAGGAAAGAAAACTTTCCTATTTTATTTCCATATTGCGAATAAAAGGCGTGTACGTTTTCGTTATAGGTGAAAATATTTGAAATGCTATCATTTCTTATAAAATTGCCCGTAGTACCATTTTCCTCAAACAGAGTATAGTCTGTAATGGATTCTTCAAAATTACCGCGATAGCCTGCTTCAAACTGAGCGTTTTCACCTATAGGAAGCACATAATCTACTTGCGCTAAATATTCTTTCTGGTCTTCTTTTTGAATGATATCTTCAGCTGGCAATGTTTCCATTGCTGGAAAAATAAGTTCTTCCGTGATAAAGGATGTTTCGGTTTCCGTATCGTTCTCATATTGAAAATCGGCTGTAAGCTTGTGGCCGTTATCGTTAAATTCATTTACGTAATTCAATGATAATTGATAGGTTTCGTCATCTTCACCTTCGTTTTCAATTCTCGTAATCTGTTGTTCAACAGTATTGTCGTTGTAGTTGAAGGTATTGTTTGTAGTTTCATCATTACCATCTCCTTTGCGGTAAAATGCACTCGCCGTAACGGAAGAGCGATCAGTTAAAAAATATTCAATACCCAAGTTGGTATTGAATCCTTTTCCCATACGCTCGTATTTTCTGCGCTCTATAACCTGATCGAATTGAGGATCTATTGTCACGGTGTTTCCATCGTCATCCAAAATGGTACGGGAGAAATATCTATTATCAAAAAAGGCATTTCCGGGACTGTTTCGGTAATACACGCCCGTGGTGTTGAAAATATTAAACTTGTCGGTTCTTAGGTTAATATTACCTGTGGCGTTACTATTTAAAGGTACTCCCAAACTGGTGCTGAGCGAGCCGTTTAGGCCAAGTGTTTTTTCTTTTTTGAGGATGATGTTTAAAATTCCGGCAGTTCCCTCGGCATCATAACGGGCAGAAGGTGAAGTAATAACCTCTACGCGCTCTATGGCTTCTGCGGGCAGCTGTCGCAAAGCATCGGTAGAGCCGAACCCCGCAATTGCAGATGGCTTGCCGTTGATAAGAATGCGTACGTTGTCATTTCCGCGGAGCGCAATGGCGCCATCTACATCTACCGTAACCGAAGGAACATTGTTCAATGCATCACTAACGGTAGCGCCACCTGCAGTAAGGTCCTTACCTATATTATATATTTTTTTATCAAGCCTTACTTGAACTTCAGTGGTCTCAGCACGTACCACAACTTCATCTAAACTAGCAGCATCCAAAGCCAGTTTTACTGTAGGAAGGGTAGTATTTTTATTTAGGTTTTGGTTTGGAACTTCTTTTGATTTATAGGAAATAAACTCATATTTCACAGTATAAACACCTGCTGGTACATCAATGCTGTATTTTCCCTCGGTATCTGTTATTCCTCCAGTAACGGTTTTTCCTTGTTTGTTTATGAAGGAAACAGTAGAATATTCTAAAGGATAGTCAGTGCCTTCTTCAAGAATAAGGCCTTTAACGTTAACTTCTTTTTTTTCAGGATTTTGTGCCATCAAGAGGGAGGTGGCAAATGCGAATAGTACTAAGAGGTTGATTTTCATGTAATTTTTAGCAATTTTGACACACGAAAATAGCCGTGGTTTAATTAGGAACTGCTAAATTTCTGTTAAATAAAAATCCTGAAACTATAAAATGTCAAGCACTTTCTCCGGGGGTCTCCCTATTACTGCATGGGTTCCCTTAATTGCTATGGGTCGTTCAATTAACTTTGGATTTTGAATCATGGCATCAATTATTTCTGCACTACTCAGATTTTTTCCTTTGTAATTTTCTTTCCATATCGCTTCTTGTGTCCGCACAAGTTCTATGGGCTCTATTCCCAAAAGCTCAATAATCTGTTTCAATTCTTGGTGGGTTGGAGCATTTTCAAGATATTTTATAATTTCAATGGTCTCGCCTTCTTTCTCCAAAAGTTGAAGTGCTTGGCGCGATTTGCTGCAACGTGGGTTATGGTATAGTGTTGTCATTCTAATTAATTAATGTTAGTTTACTTTTTTTATAATTTGTCCAACTCCAATCTATAGTCATATTGCAAATCCTCGTGTAGTGTTTCCACTTTTTTTGATATATAATCTATTTGTCGATTGTACAAATTGGTGAGAGTCGTGTTTCTTTTTATGGATGGTTTGAAATCCTTTAGCTTTTCGCAAAAATAAAGCAAAAGCTCTACTTCGGTTTCTTTCTTTTGTGAATAGCGAATGAATTTTTTCAGCTCTCTCAAAATTTTCCGAACGCTCTTTTTTATATAGAAAAATGTTTTAGTATTTATGGATTCAAAATCTGCATCAACTTTATTTTTGATGTTTTGGACAAAAGCTTCTTCATTTGCAGATTCAAAAAGCAAATAAGTGAGCAGTTCTTTATTTTCTTTTTTGAATTTGGAAAGCCGAAGGCAAAGCTCCAGCAATTCCTGCGTGGAACGATGGTTTAGTTCGGTTTTTATTTCTTTTAAGGATGCTGCTTTCATCGTTTTTTATCTGTAAAGCTAAAAATACATCTTATTATTTCTTGAGTAATATATATTTTAAAATTAAAAAATTGGCGAATGGTGTTGTTTTAACAATATAATTTTAGAATGGCTATCTATTTTATGTACTTTTAAAATCGCAAAATTTTAGAATGAGTATTTCAAAAACCGAACACATTTTTCTTTGCTGTATATTGTTTCATCTAGCAGCATTTTCACAATCAAATTTACAGGATAATATTTATGAAACCTATGATAAGATTGTAGGTTTGGATAACACTGGCCTTTATAACGGTACAGAATTCACTGATCTGTTTTTGAATACGGATGGCACCTATAGGTACTATGAGGGCTATGATTATACTCGGGGTTCAATTACATATAATGGGCAACATTACGTAAATGTTTTATTAAAATATGATCTTCTGCGAGATAATATTCTTGCCCGATCTGATGATAATTTAAGCGTATTTAATGTCACACTTATCCCAGGGTTTGTAGATTCATTTTCAATTTATAATCACAAATTTGTGAGGCTTCCAGAGATTGATCTCGGGCTTGGTGGCAATGGTTTTTTTGAAGTTGGGTATGTTGGCAATGATTTGGAACTGTATATAAAGCATACCAAAAAAATGAAAGACAAAGCCCTGAAAAACGGAATTCAATATAGGTTTTCTGAAGATAATTACTATGTGCTCAAACACAATGGAACGTTTTTTTTAGTTAATTCCTCAAAAGACATTCGGGAAATACTTCCACAAAAATCTGAGGAAATACGTGAGTATTTTAAAAGCTATAAAGCTATTTATAAATCCAATCCCGATGTATTTATGGCCAGATTGATCAAATACCTTGATGGGCCCGAAACCGAAAAATACCAATAATTTGAAGCTAAAGTTCCGTATGCAAAATAAATTACTCGTCATTGCTATACTTTTATTGTCAACAACTGGAATATTTGGGCAAAACAATCAAAATTTAACCGTAAAGTTTAACAATACCGCACTAAAAGAGGCAATCGTAAAGGTAGAAACACTTTCCGGCAAAACTTTCTTTTTTGATGAAACCTGGCTGAAAGGGCATTTTGTGACAAAAGATTTTGAAAACGAATCACTCCGAAATGTTTTGGACGAACTTTTCAGCAATACAAATATTAATTATTTTTTAAATGATGGAAATGTTATTCTGCTAAACAACACCTATGTTTATACAGATTTGCCCACTGATTATTTTAACGAAGCAAAACCCGATAAAAAAATTGCAGATGAAAATAACATTGCGCCTATTTTTCAGGAAGAATTCGTTTCGCAGGGTAGTGTCCAAACAAGAAAATTGGTAACTATTGGTAAACAGAGCCCTAATGCAGCAAATAAGACTTACACCCTCTCAGGTATTTTTAAAAACTCCAAGACAGGTGAGCCACTTCAAAATCTTTCCATTTCTACAACTGATAGAACAAAATATGCGGTAACAGATTCTGAGGGACGTTTCAGCATTCGGCTGCCTTATGGTTTGAACAAGTTGGAAACAAATCTCTTGGGGTTTGAAAAAATCCGTCAAGACGTAATTATGTATGGCGATGGTTCGTTGGATATTGAATTGCGAGAAAATACAGAATCTCTTGATGAAGTTGTTGTAAAATCCAACAAAGATGCAAATGTGCGCGATGCCGTAGTGGGGGTTACAAATATTGATATTGAATCTATTAAGACAATTCCATTAGTATTGGGGGAACGCGACGTTCTTAAGGTTGCAACCACCATGCCTGGTATAAAAACGGCAGGTGAAGGCGCAAGTGGATTTAATGTTCGTGGCGGAAGAGCTGATCAAAACCTAATATTATTAGATGATGCGGTACTCTACAATCCTTCACACTTCTTAGGCTTCTTTTCAGCCGTAAACCCATTTACAACTGGAAGTCTTGAAATTTATAAAGCAAGCATCCCCGCTGAATACGGTGGGAGACTCTCTTCGGTTTTTGACATCGAGACCAAGTCTGGCAATATGGAAAAGTTTGCTGGTGAAGGCTCTGTTGGGCCAATAACCGCCAATCTTGCTGTGGAAGTTCCCGTAGTGAAGGAGAAGGCATCACTTATTGCGGGGTTTAGAGCTACGTATTCAGATTGGATTTTAAGAAGTCTTGATGAAGAGGAACTTAAAAATAGCGAGGCGTCCTTTTATGATGGTATTGTAAAATACAAGCATAATATAGACAATAACAATTCGGTTCAAGGCACCTTTTATTATAGCAAAGACCGTTTCAGCATAACATCAGATTCTATTTTTGATTACAGCAACCGCTTGATTTCGTTGAAATATGGACATATCTTCAGTGAAAAAAGTAGAGCTGAGCTAATTTTGGTAAACAGCCAATACAAATATGGAGTCAACTATGAAGCAGATGCCAATGAAGATTTTGATTTTGGATATGAATTGAATGAATATCAAGCAAAGCTCAATTTCAATTATAAGTTAAGCACAAAGCACAAACTAAGTTATGGACTAAGCAGTAAACTTTATTCAATAGATCCTGGAGAAATAATGCCTATAGGGCCTAATTCTGATGTAGAAGCCAAAACAATCGATCGTGAAAAAGGACTGGAGTCTGCCATATATCTTTCAGATTTATTTGAAGTGAGCGATAAATTTCTGCTTGATTTGGGATTGCGCTATTCGTTTTATATGGCGCTCGGACCTTCAACCCAAAATGTTTATGAAGAAGGAGTACCCAAAAATGAAAGTTCAATAATTGAAGTTAAAGAGTTTGGCAACAATGAATCAATAAAAAGATACAGTGGACCAGAATATAGAATATCTGCACGTTATTTACTAGGGAACGATTTTTCGGTAAAGGGCGGCTTTAACAGGACTATTCAATACTTACATCTACTTTCTACAAATACAACGCAGTCACCGACGGATATTTGGAAACTTTCAGATCTTAATATTGCTCCCCAGCGGGCCAACCAATACAGTTTGGGTTTCTTCAAAAATCTATCTGGCAAGGACTTGGAATTCAGCCTGGAAGGATATTACAAAACAATGGATGATTTGCTGGATTATAAAATTGGAGCGCAGTTAATTTTGAACGATGCCCTTGAAACCGACTTATTGCAGGGTGAGGGCAGGGCTTATGGTGTTGAGTTTTTGGCTAAAAAGAATTCGGGTAGATTTAATGGATATGTCGGTTACAGCTATTCCCGATCAGAAGTAAAGCTGGACAGCCAGCTTATGCAAGAGCGGGTAAACAATGGCGAGTTTTTTCCAGCGAATTATGACAAGCCTCACGACTTTTCGGTAGTTGCTAATTATAAGTTGACCAAGCGCTTTAGTTTTTCAGGAAATTTCACCTACCAAACGGGAAGACCCATAACATATCCCATAGGGCGATATGTTTTTGCGGGGGAGGAGCAGGTGCTTTACAGCGACCGAAACCAGTACCGTATTCCAGATTACTACAGGCTAGATTTGGGGGTAAATATTGAAGGCAACCATAAGTTGAATAAACTGGCTCATAGTTTTATAAACATTTCAGTATATAATGTTTTAGGAAGAAATAATCCGTATTCGGTATTTTTTGTAAATGAGGAAGGGCAGATTAAGGCTTATAAAACATCAATATTTTCAGTGCCGGTACCAACTATAACGTATAACTTTAAGTTTTAGGAATTATGAGGTTACGATTCTTATATACCATATTCATTTCATTAATGCTTTTGCAAATAAGTTGCACGGAGCCTTATGAAATTGAAACTGTAGATTTTGAAAGTGTTTTGGTGGTGGAAAGCACCATTACCAATGAGGTAAGGCCACAAGTTGTAAAACTAAGTAAAACTTCAAGGCTCGAAGATCCCGAAATTTTAATTGTGAACAGCGCCACAGTTACTGTATCAGCAAGTAATGGCTATAATTATAGTTTTTATTGGGATAGTGAGTCCGGTAATTATTTATCTGAACAGCCGTTTAGCGCGGCCCCCAATACATCTTATATTTTAAACATTGTCACTTCAGATGGGAAGCGTTATTCATCAACTGCAGTTACTTTGCCACCAATAGTAGAAATAGGCTCACTTTATGCGGAACGAATTGTAAATGCCACGGATAACAAGGATGGCGTTCAAGTTTTGGTGGACACAGAAGATTTAACAGGCCAAGCAAAATATTTTAGATATGAGTACGAAGAGACCTATAAAATTATTGCTCCCAATCCTTCTCCATATATTTCAGAAATTATCAATTATAATCCTTCCACTGGAAGTTATGAAGTAGTTTTAACTCCTCGGGAGCCTGAAGAAATTTGTTATTCTACTGAATTTTCATCTGGAATTAACCAAACTACTACAACAGAGTTAAATGAAAATAGGGTGTTTCGTTTTCCAGTGCGTTATTTGTCAAAATTTGATGCTAAGCTGCAGACTCGATACAGTATTCTCGTAAAACAATATGCGCAAAGTGTTGAGGCCTATACTTTTTATAAAATAATAGATGAACTTGGTAGTATTGAAAGCCTTTTATCGCAAGGTCAGCCCGGTTACGTTGCCGGTAATGTGGTTTCTGAAGCAAATCCTGAAGAAAAAGTTTTGGGTTTCTTTGAGGCGTCATCAATGACATCAAAAAGAATTTATTTTAATTACGAAGATTTTAGCTTGGAAAAACCACCTTATTTTGTGGATTGTGACTTACTATTGCTAGATTACCGCGACAATACGTCACTGGATAACGATCCGGACGAGCGCGAAATAATCTATAATTATTTAACCTACTATGATTATCAGGTAGTAAGTTTTGCCCAAAATTTTTTATACACTATCGCTAAGCCAGAATGCACTGTGTGCACTTCTTTTTCATCAAATGTAAGACCCAGTTTTTGGGAAGATTGATTATGGTTAAAAAATTAGTTTTTACAATTTTCGCTTTTTTAGGATTTTTTGCGACAGCCCAAATTCCTAAAGATAATGTTACAGTTGATGTAAATATTTTTCCCAAGGAAACTGTAGCACTATCCATTAATTCTGAAGTATTGCTTGCCGGAGAATTGCTTCAGTATAAAGCTTACATACTCAATACTTCAAACAGAAAAAGCCTTTTAAGTAAAGTGGTTTACGTTTCGCTGAGGAATCAAAAAGATTCGTTAGTCTTTAACCATAAAATAAAGGTTGAAAAAGGGGTTGCAAATGGAGATTTTTTTCTGCCATCTAATTTGCAAACGGGTGTTTATAAATTGATTGGATATACTAACTTTTCAAGGAATAACATTCAAGATGCTTTTGCAGAGAAGTCTATTTATATTATAAATACTTTCAAAAAAAATGAACTCGTCAATACAACAAAGGATACAATTTTTATAGATGCATCGACTGAAAGCGCTGTTGAAAATTCTGGAAGTGATGGCAGTTCCGAAGTATTTGAAACTATTTTGAATAAAGAAACTTTTGGTTTTCGTGAAAAAGTGGACTTAAAACTGAATAGCAACACCAGGATTGCAAATGGAAATTACAGATTGTCGGTAAGAAAGGTAAACCCGGTTGAAATTTCCGGTGAAGTTATAAAAGCCAAAACAGCTATTTCATCAGAAAATTTTTATTTGCCAGAACTGCGGGGCGAACTAATTTCAGGTGTTGTTCTCTCCAAGCTTGGTGATGTTCCTTCGGCAAATAGGGAAGTAGCGCTCACCATACCTGGAAAGGATTTTGTTTATAAAATTTCTAAAACCAATAGCGAGGGGCGTTTTTTCTTTTCTGTGGCAGAAGGTTATGATTCAGAAAAAAGTATCGTGCAATTATATGGAGATGAAGCTACAAGGCGAGATTTTAAAATTGTTATGGATGAAAAAGATTTTCATTTAAGCCAAGGCGAGCCCTATTTTTTAAAATTAGACAAACAATTAAAAGATTGGCTAGAGGAACGTAGTATACAATTGCAAGTTGAGAACGCCTATTTTGATGTAAAGAAGGACAGCATTTTAAAAAATAAAATCAACTCTATATTTTATGATAATTTAGGAACCGTTTTTTTACTTGATGATTATACAAGGTTTCCTACCGTAAGAGAAACTTTTATAGAGGTAATTACTCTGGCAGCAATTAGAGGAACTGGAGATAATGCTAAATTTATTGTAAACAACGAGTATGATCCTAATAGAATAGCAAAGTTTAATGACATTGACCCATTGGTGCTTGTGGATGGAATTGTAATCCAGAACAATGAAGAACTCATAAATTACAATGCCCGCGATATTGAAAGTATACGTGTGGTCAACGAACCGTATCGATATGGACCTAAAATTTTTAGCGGAATTATAGCTGTAGAAACCAAAAACGGAAACTTTGTTCAAAATCTATCTCACGATTATTTGAATGAAATGGAGCTTCCGCCCCTTATTAAACAAAAAAAGTATTACAGACCAGATTATAGTAATAAGGAAGTACAGGCTAGAATTCCAGATTATCGCATACAACTGTTCTGGGAACCAAATGTTCAATTTTCCGGCGGAAGTTATTCAACAACTTTTTATACGTCGGACGTGTCGGGTACTTATGAAATATCAATAGAAGGTTTTAGTGAGGAGGGCAAATATTATTTGGTTAAAAGTTATTTTCAAATTATGGACAAATAGCTTTTTGTGTTAAAAAAGATGATTTCATTGTTAAAATTTAAATAAAAATGTTTTAACTTTATTCACTTTGATTAAACAACTTTCTAGCCAACTACCATATGCTTCATTGGAAAGCGATATACATTATACTAGCAATAGTCTTCGCAGTTGTGGGATTTATCGGGATTGGTGATGGCGGACTTGAACCTGCCAAGTATATTTCTGGAATATTTTTGTTTTTGCTATTGGCTTTTTGGGCCACAGATTTTGTAGGAAGGCGTAAAGGTTAAAATTTTGAAAACGAGTATATTAATAATTAATTTTTTGTAAATTTATTGAACTATCATATCGGGGTGCTTAAGTTTTAAAAACAGCTGAGAATATACCCGTAAAAACTTCGAAACGGATAATGCCAGCAGAAGGAATATGATTTGCAAAGGGAATTAAGATTTGTTCAAATCTTGTTCCCTTTGTTTTTTAGTAGATATAGAGTTAATTTAGAATTATCTTTTTTGTAATTACTGATTCAGTAGTTTTTATCTTTACTATATACAATCCTTTTGACAGATTTGAAATATCGAAATTGGCTGATTTTGAACCAATATCCTTCCTTAGTATGTTTTTCCCGGAAAAATCTAAAATTTCTAAATTGTATAGAATTAAATTTTCTTCTGATGTAATGGTAAAAAATCCTTTAGTAGGGTTAGGGTAAATAATAATTTTATCTTCCGAATTAGCCGTTTGAGTGTTATAATCATTCACATTTAAAATTTCAGATACACCAGCAACATATAACTCTTCGCCACTCGCTAATGTTGGTGATATAAAGTATATCTTATTATGGGAATAACTTTCAATTTTCCTTACATAGTTATTGTCTAGCTGTTCACCATTTAAAACATTTATTGCTACCGAGTTTTTATTAGTGCCATCTGTAATCCAAAGGTTATCTCCATAAACACCATCTAAATAAGCTAATTTATTTTCGATACAAGTATAATTTCGTAATTCATTTTCAGCTATTCGGATGGTGCCGTCTGCAGTACCATCTGTACGCCATAGTTCAGAATCAAATTCATTATATTCACCTACTGAGAAGTACAAATATGGCCCACAAATCCCCATATATTTTACATAGCTACGCTCCATTCCTCCTTTTACCATTACTGTTCCATTTACAGTACCGTCCGTTTTCATTAGCCCCAATCCAAATCCATCTCTAACCATGAAATAAAATTCATTGTTGTAAATAATATTATATTCGAAGTGGACGGGTGATAACCAAGTTCCCAAAGTTGTAATATTGGATTGAGTACCATCGCTAACATTTAAAGAAAAATATCCATACGACGTATTATTGGGATTTGTGGCAAAATAAAGTTTTCCATTGGAAGAATTAAGAACAACAGGCCCATTATCATTATTTCCTGACGAAGGAATACTAATAGCTTTAACTGTCCCGCTTTCAGTACCATCTGTTTTCCATATTGCGTTCTCGACACCATCATCAGCATTAAAATATAACAATCCGTTCATAACTGTATGATAATTTAAACCATCTCGATAATTTGCGTTTTCAATGCCGTGCCCAGGACCAAGATATATATCTTTTAACATAAATGTACCAGTTTCAGTACCATCGGTCCTCCATAATTCCCCTCCGTGAACCTGGTCATTTGCTTTAAAATATAAATCATCATTATATTCCATAAAAAGAAAGCTCTCCACAATACTACTTTCAGCTCCAGGGGCAATATTTTTAACTATAGAGGTATTTGCAGAAGTGCCATCTGTCATAAATAATTCATATCCATACAGAGGGTCAAGGGCTCTAAAAAATAATTTTCCTCCAGCTTTTTTAAAATTAAAATCTGGAATTTGGTTTAAGTCTATTGAAGAATCGTCGTTAGGCATGATGTCTTTAAGTAAAAATGTGCCATTAACTGTTCCGTTTGTCGAAAATGGCTCAGCACCATGTAACCCATCCTTTGCAAACATTACAGATTTATCATTTAGCGGAGTAATAAATCTATCACTATAAGCAGGTATAGGATTGCTACTTCTTCTATGATTAATATCTACTGTCAAAGCAGTGTTTTCTGGAATACCGTTAGTTTCCCAAATTTCAATGCCATTTAATGTTTTGTCAGCTCCTTGAAAATAAAATTTATCATTGACTTCTAAAAATTGCATAGTGTACCCATAATCTTTATTCAAATCAATTTGTATAATCTCGATGGTTCCAGCCATAGTTCCATCGCTTTTCCACAAGCTTGTAGGGCTGTTATAGTTTTCTTGGGCGGCAAATATTAGGTATTGCCCGTTTGATGTTAAATTTACGATTCCACTTGTATGTGATCCTGGAAAAATATCTTTTACTATTTGCGTTCCATTAGAAGTGCCATCAGTAACCCATAATTCATTTCCATTGACACCATCATTGGCTAGAAAATAAACCTTGTTATTTAATATTGCAAATTGTCTATTTTGAAGATTGATGCCACTTGGAAATCCAGGGAAAATATCTTTTATTAATTGTGTGCCACTATTAGTTCCATCACTTACCCAGATCTCTCGACCAATACCGTTGGTAAGAGCTGAAAATATAAAGTAATTATTAGTTACAGCCCCAAAAGTTAAACCCATAGAGGAATAAATATCTTTAACTATAGAAGTTCCTGCTGCAGTTCCATCGCTTTTCCATAAATGGTATTCAAAAGAATTTTCTCCTGCTAAAAAGTAAAAGTGATTGTCGAAAATTATAAAATTATTTCCATCCACTACTCCGTTATAATCAACGCTTAAGTCAATAAGAATTGATGTTCCCCCAGGAGTTCCATCACTTACCCAAAGTTCTCGACTGTTAATACCATTATCTGCTGAGAAGTATAGATTCCCATTAAACTCAAAAATATCTGCTATATCACTATCATCAGGTCCCACCTTAATATCTTTCAGCAAATAGGTTCCGTTTTCACTACCATTACTTATCCATATTTCCTGACCATTGATACCATCGTCTGCACTAAAAACTAAATTTCCATTATAGCTAATCATGTTTTCGATTGAACTACTGCCAGAAATATTGATATCTTTAACCATATAAGTTCCGCTTTCTGTACCGTCACTTCTCCAAAGTTCATATCCATTTACTCCATCACTAGCCGAAAAAAATAAAATGTCATTGACAAATACATGATTTGAAAACTGCAAACCTCCATTATATCCTGGGTTGATATCTTTTATTAAAAAAGCTTCTTTTGAAGCCAAATCAAGAGACCATAATTCTCGTCCGTGGATATTATCTTTTGCCGAGAAATATAATTTGTTATTCTTTTCAACCATATATCTAGGTGAACTGTCATCAACAGAATTTAGTTCTATTAATGTTGCATCAATAGTTTGGGAGGAAAGGTTTGTAAATATTGTTATAGCAACAATTAAAAAACAGTAATATTTTTTCATAACGTTAATTGAAATATAAGTTTTGCAATATAATAAATTATAGAATTTTTTACAGTTCATCACTCTTCTCCTTCTGCCCAGTCATCATCAAATAGGCTTTTAGGAATTCATCAATCTCACCATCCAGCATAGCGTCAGTATTTCCGGTTTCATGGCCTGTACGTACGTCTTTCACCAATTTATAAGGATGCAGTACATAGTTGCGTATTTGCGAGCCCCATTCTATGGCAAGCTTGCTGTCCTCAATCTCGGCGCGCTGTGCCATTTGTTTCCGAAGTTCTATTTCATACAATTGTGATTTCAGCATCTGCATCGCTTTTTCACGATTATCGAGCTGGCTACGTGTTTCACTATTGTGGATAACAATACCGGAAGGGTGGTGGGTAAGAATGGCTTTTGTTTCAACTTTATTCACATTTTGTCCGCCGGCGCCGCTACTGCGGGCAAATTCCCAAGAAATATCGGCCGGGTTGATTTCAATTTCAATAGTATCATCAACCAACGGATATACATAAACGCTCGCAAAACTTGTATGTCGCTTTGCGTTACTATCAAAAGGAGAAATACGCACCAAGCGGTGTACGCCGTTTTCGCTCTTTAACCATCCAAAAGCATATTCGCCTTCAATTTCCAAGGTTACGGTCTTTACGCCGGCAACATCGCCCGCCTGAAAGTTGAGTTCCTTTACTTTAAAATTGTTTTTTTGGGCCCACATCAGGTACATCCGCATCAGCATTTGTGCCCAATCGCAGCTTTCGGTTCCGCCGGCGCCCGCGGTAATCTGTAGTACAGCGCTCATGTCGTCGCCTTCTTCGCCCAACATATTGCGGAACTCCAGATCTTCAATTGCAGATTCAGCCTTTTCAAAGGCAACATCTACATTTTCAGGTTTTCCTTCGCCTTCTTTATAAAATTCAAGAAGAATTTCAGCTTCTTCGGTGAGGGTTTTTGCTGTTTCGTAATCGGTTACCCATTTTTTTTTGGTTCGTAAAACCTTCATAAAAGCTTCGGCTTCCTGTGGGTTGTTCCAAAAGTTGGGGTCAAAGGTTTTTTCTTCGTCGTTTGTAATCTCTATGTTTTTTCCAGCAATGTCAAAGATAGCGCCTCAAGGCATCTAACCGCACCTTAAGGTCTTTTATTTGGTCTGTTGTAGTCATATTTTAGGTAAGAATTTTAGCAAAAATACTATTAACTTCGTGAGCCGAACGAATATTTCGGCTAATTTTATGGTTTCTTATAAAAACGTATTTCTCAAAATATTTTTACAGATGAAAAAACTACTATTTTTATTTACAGTGCTTATATCTGCTGCAGGTTTCACTCAAAATGATGAAGCGTATGTGGATGCTAAGGTTGCCCAAAAAATGGCGGAACTTGAATTGCAACAAAACCCTGAATATTTCTTCAGAAAAGATTATTGTGATGGCAACATCCAAATGTTTAATTTGCCCAGTGGAAAGCTTTGCACATCAAAATCTACCTATTATGCTGTGTATGTTTTTTGGAGTGAAGATGAAGATGTTATGAAGCTTCAAAAGTTTGATAATTGTGGAAGCTTTATGCCTATAAGCATTAGTAGAAAAAGCACAATAGGAAAACTCCTTAAAGATAAAAACGCGTTAAGAGAGGGGGAGGTAAAGCCTTATGAAGGAGAGAAAATTGACGAAAATGCTTTCGGGAATATGTCAGTTCAGTCTTGCCATAAGGAGTATAAGTTTGTTTTTGGAGGAAAACCCTTTGAAAAAAAATTTAAGGAATTTGACCTGACAAACGATTCAAAATATAAAAATATTAATACCGAGCATATCAATTCACTGGAACTGATAAAGCTGGACAATATCATTTCTGAAATGATAAAAAACTTTGATGAGAACGGGAAATTCTTTCGAGAAAACTAAAAGCTGATAATGATAATAGATTTAAGAAGCGATACGGTAACTAAGCCCACGAAGGGAATGATGCAGGCAATTTTGGAAGCCGAAGTGGGGGATGACGTATATAAAGAAGATCCAACCGCAAATAGACTGGCAAAAAAATTGGCCGATATGTTTGGGATGGATTCTGCATTATTTTTCCCAACGGGCAGTATGGCGAACCAGGCCGCCATAAAAATGCACACCCAACCGGGCGAACAGTTGATAGCAGATAAATGGGCGCACGTTTATAATTATGAAGGTGGTGGGGTTTCTTTCAATAGTGGTGTATCGTGCAAGTTGATTGACGGACACAGAGGGATGATTACAGCTGGGCAAGTGGCCGAAAACATTAATCCGCCTGATTTTTACCACAGTCCACTCACTAGTTTAGTCTGTTTGGAAAACACGACAAATAAAGGTGGGGGTGCCTGTTATGATTTTTCAGAAATTGAAAAAATCCGCAAAGTTTGCAACGACCACAATTTAGGTTTGCATTTAGACGGCGCGCGAGTTTGGAACGCTTTGGTCGCCAAAAAAGAAGATCCGAAAGACTATGGAAAAATTTTTGATACCGTCTCAGTATGTTTAAGTAAAGGGTTGGGTACGCCTATGGGAAGTGTTTTAATAGGAAAAAAAGAAATTATGCAGAAAGCAATGCGCGTCCGGAAAGTTTTGGGTGGCGGCATGCGGCAGATTGGTTTTATGGCAGCGGCTGGAATCTATGCTCTGAACAATCACATTGAGCGTTTAGCGGAAGACCATAAAAAGGCTTTTGAAATTGCAGAGGTACTATCACAGCAACAATTTGTAAAAAAAGTAGAGCCTACTGAAACCAATATTGTGATATTTTACTTGGCTGAAGAAATATCTGAAGAGAAATTCATGAATGATCTTCTTCAAAAAAATATTAAAATTAGCGCAATGGGGCAGGGCAAGCTACGTATTGTTACCCACCTTGATTATACTAATGAAATGCACGAAACATTTCTTAAAACACTTACAGAATACCCAACTTAAAATTTCTTTTTTTGGATTATTGTAGGTTTCGTTAATTTTAAAGAAAATATTTAAAACTTAAAGTATTATGTCAGAACAGGTTCAAATGATTCCGGGAAATTCATTAATTACAAAAACTCCCGAAGAAGGAAGGCAGCTAGCCGTTAAAATGGCGCGATTGGTAATTAAGGCAACACAACCGGATGCATCGGTTCGTGAAAAACTAAGACCTATTTATGCCCAGGACGCTGCAATGCTCATCGCTATAGGGCAGGTAGTTGCAACTGAATTTGCAACTATTGCTGCTGCGAATAATTATTGGAAATAATATAAAAGCCACAAATCCACAAAAAATTTTAAAACGATTTTTTTGGATTCGTGGCTAAAGTTTACTCAACTTCTTTCACCGTAGCACCGGGTGCGTTCTTTCGGACGGATTCAATTCCGTTTTTAGCTCCACTCTCAGCGGCATACATTTGGCTGCTGCCAATAATTTGCCCATTTGTTGCTTTAATGTTGAAATGGATTTTTCCGTTTTTTGCGGTTTTCATTTCAAAACTGCTGTCTTTTCCGCAGTTTTTTTGAACAGATTCTATCCCGTTCATTGCAGAAGCTTTTGTAGCGTACATTTGGCTGGTTAAAATAACTTGACCATTTGCTGCTTTAAGTACAAAGTGAAATTTATCACCACTTTTTTTAAGTTCAAACATAATTAGGTGTTTAAGGTTTATTGAATATTTGAATGCTCAATATCGTGAAAAACAAGATGTTTAAAAAATTGCTGAACGCATTTATAATAAGTTTAGCATTATTTATTTAAACATATCCATCCCCGGAATATTTGGCATACCTTCTTTTGCAACGGCAGCCACTTCTGTTTCGTGAACATTAGTAGCTTTTTCGATGGCTTTATTCAAAGTAAGGATTAGGAAATCTTCCAATTGCTCTTTGTCTTCAAGCAGCGCATCATCAATTTCAATAGTTTTGATTTGTCGGTTTGCGGTAAGCGTTATTTTTAGAAGTCCGTCATTACTTTCTTCATCAATTAAAACAGTGTCCAAACGTTTTTTTGTAGCTTCTACTTTCTCTTGGGTTTCTTTCAGTTTGCCCATCATTCCCATTAAATCTCCAAACATATTTTTTTGTATTTAAGTTTGATGCAAATTTACTACTTTGTAAGGCTATTCAACAACCTTCAATTATGAAAAATAGTTTAATTGTTTCAATCGCTTGCCTTACTTTTGCTGTTGCTTGCAAAAATCAAGATACTTCAGATAAAAATATGGAAATTACTCCCCCGAAAGCAGAAAAAATAGCCAAGGAATTAAAAGCCCACGACGATATTCGGGTTGATAATTATTACTGGCTCAACAATCCCGAAGATGAAAAAGTAATAAATTATTTGAAGGAAGAGAATAATTACTACGAAGCAATGACGGCGCATACCAAAAAATTCAAAGAAAATCTTTTTGAGGAAATGAAGGCGCGCATAAAAGAGGATGACGAATCAGTTCCATATAAATTGAACGGTTATTACTACATCACTAGGTATGAAATAGGGAAGGACTACCCTATTTATACTAGAAAAAAAGGAAGTTTGGAGGCGACCGAAGAAATTCTTTTTGATGTGAATGAAATGGCGAAGGATTATTCCTATTACAACCTTACGGGTCTAAATGTTTCCGAAGATAACAAACTGGTTTCATTTGGGGTAGATACCTTAAGCCGAAGAAAATACGACATTTATATAAAAAACCTTGAAACGGGCGAGATTTACCCAGAGCGCATTCCGCTAACTACGGGAAGCGCCACTTGGGGTAGCGATAACAAAACCCTTTTCTATACCAGAAAGGATGACAAAACCCTACGCGCAGATAGAATTTATCGCCATACTTTGGGTACTGATCCTATTACCGATGAACTTGTATTTACCGAAGCTGATGATACCTTCGGTACATATGTTTATAAAACAAAATCGAAAAAATTTATTGTTATAGGAAGCTACAGTACCTTAACTTCAGAGTACCGCATACTGTCTGCAGGCAATCCTACAGGTAAGTTCCAAATCTTTCAGCCGCGCGAGAGAGGGTTGGAGTACAGCATTTCGCATTACGGAAACAATTGGTACGTACTCACAAATAAAGACAAAGCACTCAATTTTAAACTCATGAAAACTTCGGAAGACAAAACTTCCAAGGAGAATTGGGTTGATATGATTCCGCACCGCGATGATGTGCTTTTGGAAGACATTGATATTTTCAAGGATTATTTGGTAGTTAGTGAACGCAATAATGGATTGACCAAGCTTCGAATAAAAAATTGGAAAGACAATATAGATTATTATTTGCCTTTTGATAACGAAACATATACGGCCTTCACAACGCAGAACCCCGAATTTGATACCAAAATTCTTCGCTACGGTTATAATTCTTTGAATACTCCCGCTTCGGTTATTGATTTTAATATGGAAACAAAGGAGAGAACGGTTCTGAAAGAGACCGAAGTCTTGGGCGGAAAATTTGATAAGAATAACTATGAAACTGAGCGTTTATGGGCAACCGCCGAAGATGGAACAAAAATCCCGATGTCGGTTATTTACAGAAAAGGTATCAAAAAAGATGGTGCAAACCCAACGTTGGTATATGGTTATGGATCCTATGGCGCTACCATTGACCCATACTTTTCCACGGTTCGGTTAAGTCTTTTGGATCGTGGGTTTGTTTTCGCAATTGCTCACGTTCGCGGTGGGGAATATATGGGAAGACAATGGTATGAGGATGGAAAATTGCTAAAAAAGAAAAATTCATTTACCGATTTTATCGATGCTTCCAAATATTTGATAGAGCAGGGTTATACTTCCAAAGAACATTTATATGCTTCGGGAGGTTCTGCTGGTGGACTTTTGATGGGTGCCGTTATAAATATGGCTCCAGAACTATATAACGGTGTAATTGCATCGGTACCGTTTGTGGATGTGGTTACAACTATGCTCGATGATTCTATTCCATTAACTACCGGCGAATACGATGAATGGGGAAACCCTAATGAGGTTGAATACTATAATTATATGAAAAGTTATTCACCCTATGATAATGTGGAAGCCAAAGCCTACCCAAATATGCTTGTAACAACGGGGCTGCACGATAGCCAAGTACAATATTGGGAACCCGCAAAATGGGTTGCCAAGCTTAGAGATTTAAAAACTGACAATAATATATTGCTGTTGCAAACCAATATGGATGCAGGCCATGGCGGAGCTTCCGGGCGTTTTGAGGCCTTAAAGGAAGTAGCTATGGACTATGCCTTTTTATTGGATTTGGAAGGAATTAAGGAGTAATAAAAATAATTCCTTACCTTTGTGCGGTTAAAATTTTCAGTTTAAAACTGAAGTTATTTTAAAACGAACTCCCTCTTTATGAAAGAAGAAATTAAAGCCCACAATAACGTGTTGGAACTTATAGGCAACACACCGTTGATAAAGCTTAACAAAATTACCAAAAAAATGAAGGGTAATTATTTCGCAAAAGTTGAAGCGTTCAACCCGGGACATTCTACCAAAGACCGCATTGCACTTTATATCATTGAAGAAGCTGAAAGAAAAGGCATTCTTAAGCCAGGCGATACCATTATTGAGACCACAAGTGGAAACACAGGTTTCAGTATTGCTATGGTTAGCATTATTAAAGGGTATGAATGTATTTTGGCTGTAAGCTCAAAATCATCTGCAGATAAAATTGATATGCTGAAGACAATGGGCGCCAAAGTATACGTTTGCCCAGCCCACGTAAGTGCGGACGATCCGCGTTCCTACTACGAAGTTGCAAAGCGTCTTCACAATGAAATAAAAGGTTCTGTTTACATCAATCAATATTTTAACGAATTAAATATTGATGCACATTACCAAACCACTGGGCCAGAAATCTGGGAGCAGACTACTGGAAAAATCACCCATTTGGTAGCTTGCAGTGGAACCGGAGGAACCATTTCGGGAACGGCACGTTTCCTAAAAGAAAAAAATCCAAATATTAGAGTGATAGGTATCGACGCTTACGGCTCGGTTCTTCAAAAATATCACCAAACCAAGGAATTTGATGCAAATGAAATCTATCCGTACCGCATTGAAGGTTTGGGAAAAAACTTAATTCCTACCGCTACAGATTTCAACATTATTGACAAGTTTGAAAAAGTAACCGACGAAAGCAGTGCCCACACAGCCCGTGAACTTGCAAAAACAGAAGGCTTGTTTGTAGGGTACACAAGCGGTGCTGCAATGCAAGGTTTGAAGCAACTTGAGGAAGAAGGTGAATTTAACCAAAACAGCAATATAGTTGTCATCTTCCCCGATCACGGTTCACGATATATGAGCAAAATTTATAATGACGAATGGATGACCCAGCAAGGCTTTTTTGATTCTGAAACTGCTGAAATCCATCAAATAGAATTTGTGAAATAACTTCTGAAATAAAAAATATAAAGTTTTAAACTACTTAAATCCCGATAGCAATGTGCTTTCGGGATTTTTTTCTGAAAGTGCCTTTCTAAAATCTAATGTCCAAAATCTAATATCTCACAAATAATTTAATTAATTTTGTCCCGCATTTTTAACTAAAGATTTAATGAAAGATTTATTCGATAAAATCTATAAAGATAAAGGTCCGTTAGGAAAATGGGCTGAACAAGCGGAAGGCTATTTTGTTTTCCCAAAACTGGAAGGTCCAATCTCTAACAGAATGAAATTTAAGGGCAAAGATGTAATCACTTGGAGTATCAATGATTACTTAGGTCTTGCCAACCACCCAGAAGTTAGAAAAGTGGATGCTGAAGCCGCCAAAAAATGGGGCTCTGCATACCCGATGGGCGCCCGAATGATGAGTGGCCATACCGACCTTCACGAGCAACTTCAAAGAGAACTTGCAGCTTTTGTAGATAAAGAAGCAGCTTATCTATTGAATTTTGGTTATCAAGGAATGGTCTCAACCATAGACGCGCTTGTTTCAAAAGACGATGTGATTGTTTATGATGTTGATGCCCACGCTTGTATTATTGACGGGGTTCGTCTTCACTTGGGGCAACGCTTCACCTACAAGCATAACGATATGGAAAGTATCGAGAAAAACTTACAGCGTGCTGAAAAGGTTGCTGAAAAAACAGGTGGTGGAATTCTTCTTATTTCTGAAGGCGTTTTCGGAATGCGCGGCGAGCAGGGAAAATTGAAAGAAATTATCGCACTTAAGAAAAAATACAATTTCCGCTTTTTTGTGGATGATGCGCACGGTTTCGGAACACTTGGTAAAAATGGTGCCGGAGCAGGAGAGGAGCAAGGCGTGCAGGACGGAATAGACGTTTATTTTGCAACTTTCGCAAAATCTATGGCAAGTACAGGTGCATTTATAGCAGGAGATGAAGAAATAATGAATTACCTGAAATACAATTTGCGTTCGCAGATGTTTGCGAAATCATTGCAGATGGTTTTGGTGGAAGGTGCTTTGAAGCGTTTGGATATGCTTCGTACAATGCCCGAGCTAAAAGAAAAACTTTGGGAAAACGTAAATGCACTACAAGGTGGATTGAAAAAGAGAGGTTTTGATATAGGAACCACCCAAAGCTGCGTTACGCCAGTATATTTAAAAGGAAGTATTCCAGAAGCGATGGCCTTGGTAAAAGATCTTCGTGAAAACCACGGAATTTTCTGTTCAATTGTTGTGTATCCAGTAATCCCAAAAGGGTTGATTCTTTTAAGAATGATTCCAACGGCTTCACACACTATGGAAGATATTGAAGAGACTTTGGAAGCATTTTCATCTATCCGCGAACGTTTGGAGAATGGAACCTACAAACGTCTTTCTGCTGCTGTTGCTGAGGCGATGGGAGAGAAGATTTAAGAAAGTAAATATTTATATATTGAAGAATCCACCTTTTGAGGTGGATTTTTATTTATGATCCCTTAGAATCTCCAATAATTCTTTTGTACATCTTTCAAATCTTTCTTTTTCTATAGATAGAAACATTACTGTATTCATTGTTAAAATGAAAAGAGTAAAAGTGATAATGCCAATTTCAATAGCTAAATTATCAAGTCGAAATATTATACTCAATATAATAGCAAGTAAGATAATCTGAGGCAGAATAATGACTATTGGTAGCTTTCCAATAATTTCAATTTCATTTTTTGAATTTATTTTACAAGATCCTTTAAATGATAAAATGGAATTAATCCTTGAAAATTTACACCAAAACTTCTTCGACCTAAAATAGATTTTATCTTTTTTAAAAAGTAAAAGAGTTTCTGTTTTTTGAACTTTTCCTAATTCAGGAAAACTATAGTTTGGCATATCTGTTAAAATAGTTTTCTTAAACCAAGAAATTCCCCATTCAAAAAATGGCATTATAATTAATCTGGTTGAAATTGTTTCAAATATTTGAAGAACAATTAAGATTATAAAAATGGTCGTTAGCCAAAATGTTAAGCCCCACAAAACCATACTAAATATCTTTCCTAAAAGTACTCCGCTCCTTATGTTGCACAGGATTATAATCTTTCCAAAGCAACTGCACGGCAGTATTTTCTTTTAATTCAGGATTTGTTTCAACCGTCTGGATTCCTTTGGAATTGAAGAGGTGTTGCATTTCTTCAAAAATAATTGCAGTAACGCCCTTGCCTTGGTATTCTGGGTCAATTCCTATTAAATAGAAGGCGGCAGTGTCGTTCTTTTTCTGTGCTTTCAAAATATGGCTCCAACCAATAGGAAAAAGTTTTCCGTTTGCTTTTTTCAATGCTTTTGAAAAAGAGGGCATCACGATTGAAAAAGCAATCAATTTTCCTTCTTCGTCCTTTATGCAGCAAATGTAATCTGGATGAATAAAGTTGAAATATTTCTTTTTGTAATAATCAATTTGATATTGTTGAATGGGCACGAATGTTTGTAGTGTATTGTAAGTTTTGTTCAATAGTCCAAACATATCGTCAACGTATGGCAGAATTTCTTTTTTATCCTTAAAACGAATGACGGAAAGTTTGTAACGCTCCCGAACAATTTTTGAAAATTTCGCTACTTTTTCAAAGATGGCTTCAGGAATTTTTAATGTGTATTCAACCCAAGTTGCCTGTTTTTCAAAACCTAACTTTTCAAGATGTTCAGCGTAATATGGATAGTGGTACCAAGTAATCATGGTGTTCATTTCCTCAAAACCCATGGTGAGGATACCAGCTTTTTCCATATTGCTAAAACCCACGGGGCCTTCGGCGTACTCTAGATTGTGTTCGCGGCCTTTTTCATATACTTTTTCAAGTAGGGCTTTGGTCACTTCAATATCGTCCACCATATCCAGCCAGCCAAAGCGGATTTTTTTCTTTCCCTGTTCGTTTACCTCAAAATGATTTAAAATAACTGCGATGCGACCAACAATTTCATCATTTTTATATGCCAAATAATACCAAGCTTCGGCATTTTTGAAAACCGGATTTTTTTCAGTATCCAAGGTTTCCATTTCATCCTTAATAAGCGACGGAACCCAGTACTTACTGTCTTTGTATAGTTTAAATGGAAAAGTGACAAATTTTTTTAGATCACTTTTTGAGGTTAGTTGTTTTATTGTAATCATACACAAAATGTTATTATTCGCCACCTTCGTCCAAGTTCAGTTCTTCTTGGCGTTCTTCTTTTTTATCCTTTTCTTTTTTGTCTTTCATCTCCTTTTTAGCATCATCTTCCAAATATTCATCCTTATTGTGCATATCAAATCGATAGGCTAAGCCCGCACGCCCATAAAATTTAGACGGAGTATCCTTAAAACTATAAGTAAGTGAGAAATCGACTTGTAAATTTTGATTAATAAGCGCAGCAGCACCTCCACGCACCAATTGGTCTGAATAAAAGTCACTTTTTAAACCTTGGTTTTCGAGAAAAACTGAAAAATAGCGATTGGTAGCGTGTGTTAGGGTTAAAATATAGCCATAGGTGGGAAAATCTGTAGTAACGCGGTCCACGATTATATTGGTTACAAAAACCCATCCGCCAATAAAATTGTTTTGAGTTGAAAGAACAAATTTCGGACTTATTTTGCCTTCGGCTTCGGGAGTAAATGGATTGTCTGCAAAATCAAAATTGGCGCCTGCATAAATTGAAACTGCAGGAATTAAATCTGCCCATTGCGTTTTATTATTTGCCTTCCAACTGTAAAGGTTAGGACCTTTAAGTTCACGTTTTCGATAGGGATCATATATTAAATATTTTGCACCAAGCGTATTGCTTTTAAAGTTTGAAAGGCTGTACTCCCTTGCAACTGCAGAACGATTATCTGTAACCGAATTTGATTGAAACTCGCCCATAAGACTCACCTCCAGGCGTTCTTTCCAAAAACCGTAGCGCACGGAATAATCAATGTTAAAACCGTTTGTCTCTGTCTTTAAAAGTTCGTGTTTTTCTTTTCCGTAGCTAAACCCAGTTTCAACCTGAAGTACATTGGTACCTACCGAAAAAGCACCCTGTGAGCCCCCTGGGCGATTGGTGTTGATCATTTCGGTATATTGTGCCGAAATATTGAAGAAAGTCATAAAACTCAGCAGAAAGAGAAAGGGAAGTTTGATATTCATGGAAAGTTGGGTTTAGTTCAAAGATATAAGATTTTACCATTTATTTAATAGTCAACATTCGTCTTTTTCTACACCAATCCTTATTTTTGGAAAGAATTTTACAGTTATGATGACATTCCTAAAAACGATATTAATCGTTCTTCTGGTATATTTTGGTCTAAAGTTTCTTATTAGGCTGGCAACCCCTTATTTAATGCGTTATATTTCGAAAAAAGCCGGACAGCAGTTTGAGCAGTTCTTCGGAAATAATCCAAATATGAACACCCAGCCCGAAAAGGAGGGGAGTATTACAATTGATAAAAATCCTTCTCCAAATTCCCGAAACAGTAAAAAAGTTGGTGAATATGTAGATTACGAAGAGGTAGAGTAGTACTAAAACAGGAAACTGCGAGGTCGAATGAATTTACGACCTGCAAAAACTTGAAGAACTTCAAGCGCCCAACGTTAAATATATTTTTCATAATTTCCCCTCTTCAAAATCACAAGCCAAATTATGCAGCCCAACTATAAAAAATTTGTTCCGCATTTAGTTGTTTTCGTTTTGTTTATCGTGGCTTCGCTGGCCTATTTTAACCCGGTTTTACAGGGAAAAAAAATATTCCAAAGCGATATTGTGCAATACACCGGTATGGCGAAACAACAAAATGATTTTCGAGAGGCTACGGGCGAAGAAACTTATTGGACCGATGCCGCTTTTGGCGGAATGCCAACGTACCAATTGGGTGCAAAATACCCGAACAACTACATAAAACAGCTCGATCTTGCCATTCGATTTCTTCCCCGTCCGGCAGATTATCTCTTCCTGTATTTCATAGGAATGTATATCCTGTTTTTGGTGCTGAAAGTGGATTATAAACTGGCCTTTTTAGGTGCGCTGGCGTTTGGCTTTTCAACGTATTTAATTATTATCCTTGGCGTTGGGCACAACGCAAAAGCCCACGCCATAGCCTATATGCCCTTTGTTTTAAGTGGAATATTTCTCACCTTCCGCGGAAAATATCTCTGGGGATTTTTACTGCTCACGGTTTCGATGGGGCTGGAATTGGTGGCCAACCACTTCCAAATGACGTATTATTTAATGCTTTTGGTAGTAATCATCGGCATTGTTTATTTGATTGATGCTTTTAAAAAGAAAATGCTGCCCCATTATTTTAAAGCCGTAGGTATAATGATGGTCGCAGTAATTATATCTATAGGGTTGAATGCCACAAATATTTTGGCAACCAAGGAATATGCAGACACTTCAACCCGCGGAAAAACCGAATTGACCATTAATGCAGATGGCACTCCAAAAGACAACAAAACCGGTCTCGATTTCAATTATATCACGGAATACAGCTATGGAAGGCTAGAAAGTTTCAATCTTTTCATTCCGCGGTTTATGGGCGGAAGCTCTTCCGAAGCATTTCCGAAGGATTCAAAAACCGTAGAGAGCTTAATGCGGATGGGTGCTTCGGCACAGGAAGCTAATCAAGTTTTGAACCAGATTCCGATGTATTGGGGCGAACAGACTTATGTGGGAGCTCCAGCATATATAGGCGCAATTGTTATATTTCTTGCCGTACTGGCACTTTTTTTAGTTCGTGGCAGATTGAAGTGGTGGGTCGTTGCTGGATTTATTTTAACCCTGCTGCTATCTTGGGGAGACAATTTTAAAGGATTGACCCAATTTTTTATTGATTACGTACCGATGTACGATAAATTCCGCGCGGTTTCCTCTATTCAGGTAATTATTGAATTGATTCTCCCAATCCTTGCTATTGTTGGTTTACATCAGTTTTTTAGCCATTTTGAAAAAGAAGATGAAAAGAAAAAGGCATTGCTTTGGTCAACAGGAATTGTGGGCGGAATTACATTGATATTTATTCTTTTTAAAACAACATTGTTCGATTTTGCGAGCCCGTACGATAGCTATTTTAGGGAAGAAATGGGGCTTCCGTTTTTGGAAGCGATCCGCGAAGATAGAATGTCGCTTTTCACCTCCGATGCCATCCGTTCATTAATTTTTGTGCTTTTAACTGCTGCAGTTCTTTGGTTTTTTATTAAAGGAACAGTTAAAAAAGGCCTTGCTGTTGCAGCACTTTGTATTTTGGTTTTGGTTGATTTAGTAGGCGTGGATAGAAGATACGTAGATGAGGAAGACTTTGTACAAGCAAAGTTGGTTGAAGAACCATTTCAAAAAAACGGAGCCGATATGCAAATCTTGGAAGATGATGGGCATTATCGGGTTTATGATGCGGCTGCAAATGCTTTTAACAGTGGTCGCGCAAGTTATTATCACAACGCTTTGGGCGGTTATCACGCTGCGAAACCTGGAAGAATGCAGGATTTATTTGAATTTTACATCAGTCAGGGTAATATTGGAATTTTGAATATGATGAATGTGCGTTACATCATTACCCAAACCAAAAATGGCGGACCGGTAGCACAACGCAATCCGTATGCAAATGGTGATGCTTGGTTTGTTGAAAATGTACTTCCAGCTGAAAATGCCAATGAGGAAATCCAACTTTTGGATAGTTTGGATACAAAAAAGACGGCGGTTATAAACAAAGAATTTCTTTCAAAAATACCGAGTCAGAAAATTGAAAGAGATAGCACTGCAACGATTGAACTCTTCAGTTATCAGCCAAACCATTTGGTTTACGAAGCTTCTACAAAGTCGCCACAATTGGCTGTTTTTTCGGAAGTATATTATCCAAAAGGTTGGAGCGCTTATATAAATGGAAAACCTGCGGAATATTTCCGTGCCAATTATGTGCTTCGGGCTATGGTTATCCCTGCGGGAAACAATAAGATAGAATTTAAATTTGAACCGAAAGTAATCCAAACAGGAAGTACTATTTCCTTGGTGAGCAGTATTATATTTCTTTTGATTTTATTGAGCGGGCTGTATTTCGCCTTTCGGAAAAAAGAACTGAAGGAATAAATGAAACGCGCCCTAATCATCACATATTATTGGCCTCCCGCGGGCGGTCCGGGCGTACAGCGGTGGTTGAAGTTTGTAAAATATTTTAGGGAGTTTGGTGTGGAACCAATAGTGTATGCCCCAAAAAACCCGAACTATCCATTGGTTGATGAAAATTTTTCGTCGGAAATTCCTTCGGATATCGAAATTATCAAACAATCGATCAAAGAGCCGTATCGTTTTGCGAAACTTTTTTCAAAAAAGAAAACCAAGCAGATAAGTAGCGGCATTATTTCAAAAAAGGAAATTTCGGCAATGGAAAAGCTGATGCTTTACATTCGCGGCAATTTTTTCATTCCCGATGCGCGGGTGGGTTGGGTGAAACCTTCGGTTGCGTTTCTTTCCAACTATATTTCTGAGAATGATGTGGATATCGTTATTACAACAGGTCCGCCACACAGCCTTCACTTGATCGGGTTGCAACTTCAAAAGGAATTGGATATAAAATGGATTGCAGATTTTCGTGATCCGTGGACGACCATCCATTACCATAAATCTCTTCGATTAAACAAAGCTTCAGCCCGAAAACATAAAGCCTTGGAAGCTTCGGTTTTAAAATCGGCAGATATTATTACAGTGACGAGCCCAACGACCAAAAAGGAATTTCGGATGATTACTGAAAAGCCCATTGAGGTTATTACCAACGGTTACGATATTGCTGAGAAAAGCGATTTTACGACAGATTCTGTTTTTTCTATTTCACATATTGGCTCATTGTTGAGTGAAAGAAACCCAGAGGTATTGTGGAAAATACTTGCTGAAATTTGCAAAGAAAATGCTCCCTTCAAAAATGATTTACAGTTGAAATTTGCAGGAGCTCTAAGCGAAGAAGTGAAACAAAGTCTTGAAAACTTCGCACTAATTGGAAATTGCGAAATTTTAGGGTATGTGTCCCATTCCGAAGCACTTCAGCTTCAAAATAAAAGCCAAGTATTACTTTTGGTTGAAATAAACAGTGCCGAGACCCGTGCCATTATTCCCGGAAAGCTTTTTGAATATCTTGCCGCCAAACGCCCTATAATTGCTTTAGGACCAAAAGAAAGTGATATTGAGAAAATTATCGCTGAAACTAAATCTGGGAAATTCTTCAGCTATTGGGATGATGATGAATTGAAGGCTGAAATCCTTCAATTATACAAAGGTTTTAAAAATGGCCACCTAAAGGTTTCTTCCGAAGGAATTGAGAAATACAGCAGAAAAGAACTTACCAAACAAATGGCCTCGCTTATAGCAACTGGTCTTCAATAGTAGTGAGTTTTAAAAAGTAAACCCCCGATCTCCGCCAAGGGCGAATCACGGAGGTTTAACCAACCAACCAAAAAACTATCTTTATCCGCGTCCTCCTCTGGAATTGGCTTCTCTTGATGAACTACCCCGTGAGGTCTTAGCTCTTGAGCTGCTGCGCGAAGGTGCGCTGGATTTATTTACTGTACTGCGGCTACGGCTGGCGGTTTCCCGCTTTGGAGCCTGAGTTTTATTCCTACTTACCGAACTGCTTCTGTTGTTTGATGTAGCCCGTGTTTGTCTTTGAACCGTTTTGTTGTTAGAAACAGTTCTGTTATTGGTTGAGCGAACTGCGTTTTCGCTCCGAGTATTTCTTACATTGTTTCTAGTAGTATTGCTTTTTACCTTAGTGTTACCGCTATTTCGAGAAGTTACAGTATTTCTACTTGGTGTATTGGAATAACTTCTATCATTTCGACTGCTTCTATCAATAACAGCAGCGCCTTTACTACTCGAACTTCTATTTCTAGTTACGGTTTCGCTACGTGTATTATTACTTCGTACAGCATTGTTGCTACGAGAGTTGTTGTTTCGGATAGCATTATTGCTTCGGGTAGTGCTATTATTTCTTACTGTACTATTAGATCGCGTATTGCTGGTCGCAACCATAGTATTTTTTCTATTCGGATTATAATTCCTGTTTATTGAAGCTCTTCCTTTTTTATCGTAAACTCGGCTACCTGGACGATAAAATTCTCTGTGGCCATTATGGTAAGCTACACGATGTCTCTTTTTGTAATATATTACGTGGTCGTGGTAACTATATCTAACGGGACTGTAATATCTTCTGTAGGGCAGATCATAAACTACACAGTGGGTATAAATAGGAGGTGCGTAATACACGTGCCAAGGACGATAAATATAATAAGGATTGTAAACGTTTATAATACCAGTGGCGTGTGAAAAGTAACCATAATTATTATACACTACGTGTAAACCGCCAACTCTAACTATTCTTCTGTCATTATATTGAATATCAACATTTCCAGCCTGGATAATGCGTCCGTAGTAATCATAATAGATAGGAACACTTTCTACTTGTATTACCGCTCCGTAATCATCGTATTGTACATAAGCGTCATAGTCATAACCCGAATTGAAACTTATATTCACATTGGGAGTGTTTATGGTAACGTTTGAACCTCTTTGGGGTCCAATATACACGAAATCAAATTGACCGTCGGGGAAAACTGAAAATTCTACGTCGCCTTCAACAAAGATATAAGCGCTTCCGTCATATCCTCTTCTTTGGGTGTTTTCACTTTCAGTGGAAGTTGCATTTGCTGAAAACCCCATTAAAAGGATGCTAAAAATAAATGCTATGTTTTTCATAAGTTTCAATATTTAAAAGGTTTGTACTTGCTTGTTGTTTCTTGGTTAGCGTAGTACGATTATAATTAACCAACGACCGTGCCAAGTTTTTAAAGCATTGGTTTTCAGTAATACTTTGAGCTACTGTAAGATTAAATTGGAATTTTGGGAGCATCCAAATAAAAAATCCGCTGAACTGTTTCACCAATTCAACGGACTTTAAAAACTAACCAACCAAAAAAACTAAAAGTCTTATTTTCTATTACTTTGATTTCAATTAGTGTGCCAAAAAATCAATTATTTTAAACTTTCTCCTTTAAATATATTGCAGTAAAAGATTCCTTACTTTTCACAACTTCTTCAGGAGTACCAAATACAACTACTTGTCCTCCGTTTTCACCACCTTCGGGTCCAAGATCAATAATATGGTCGGCACATTTAATTAAATCTAAATTGTGTTCTACAACAATTACGGTATGCCCTCTGTCAAGCAAGGCATAAAACGAAGCCAAAAGTTTTTTTATATCGTGAAAGTGAAGTCCCGTTGTAGGTTCATCAAAAATGAAAACGGTTTTTTCTTTTGAAGTTCCCTTTACCAAAAATGAAGCAAGCTTAATACGTTGTGCCTCGCCGCCGGAAAGAGTAGAGGAGCTTTGCCCTAATTGCACATAGCCCAGCCCAACATCTTGTAAGGGTTGTAGTTTGGCCGCAATTTTATCTTGCTTGTATTCTCCAAAGAAAGCAACGGCATCATCCACGGTCATCGTGAGGATATCATCTATGTTTTTATTTTGAAACGTTACTTCCAACACTTCTTTTTTGAAACGCTTCCCGTTACAGGTGTCGCATACCAAATGCACATCTGCCATAAACTGCATCTCGATGGTTACTTCGCCTTCGCCTTTGCAGGTTTCACACCGGCCGCCATCTACGTTGAAGCTGAAATGTTTTGCTTTATACCCGCGAATGTCCGAAAGCTTTTGTGAGGCATATAAATTCCGAATATCATCATACGCCTTAATGTAGGTTACCGGATTGCTTCGGCTGGAGCGACCAATTGGGTTTTGGTCAATAAATTCGATGCTTTTGATGGTGTTGAAATCTCCCTTTATTTCTGAAAATTGTCCGGGCTTTTCGCCATAACCGCCAATTTCACGCATCAGGGCTGGATAGAGAATTTTCTTTACCAACGTACTTTTTCCGCTACCGGAAACGCCCGTTACAGCCGTGAAAACATTCAGTGGAAAAGTTACGTCGATATTTTTCAAGTTATTTTGCCGAGCCCCACTGATTGTAATTTTATTTTTTGAAGTACGCCGTTTCTTTGGAACTTCGATCTCCATTTCACCATTCAAATACTTTGCAGTTAGCGAATCTGATTGTAATATTTCAGTATAGGTTCCTTGGGCAACCACTTCGCCGCCAAAAGTTCCAGCTTCGGGTCCGATGTCTATAATTTCATCGGCCGCTTTCATAATGTCTTCATCGTGCTCCACGACAATTACGGTATTGCCCAAATCACGAAGCGATTGTAAAACAACAATAAGCCGCTCGGTATCCTTTGGGTGAAGGCCAATACTGGGTTCGTCCAAAATATACATAGAGCCCACGAGACTGCTTCCCAAAGAGGTGGCGAGATTGATTCGTTGCGATTCGCCGCCCGAGAGCGTGTTCGATTTTCTGTTCAATGTTAAATAGCCTAAACCAACATCCTGCAAAAAACGAAGGCGGTTGTTTATTTCCAGTAGTAAACGTTTTGCGACTTTTTCATCAAACTCTGAAAGTTTAAGGTTTTTGAAAAATTCGGCCGTTTTATTCAATGGCAGTTCAACTAATTCCTGAATTGCTGTATTGTTGATTTTTACGTAACCAGCTTCGGGACGTAATCGTTTTCCCTTGCAGGTTGTGCATCTCGTTTTTCCACGATAGCGAGAGAGCATCACCCGGTTTTGGATTTTATAACTTTTGGATTCCAAAAAGGAAAAGAAAGAGTTCAATCCTTCAAAATACTTGTTGCCATCCCAAACCAATTGTTTTTGATCATCGGTGAGTTGAAACCACGGTTTGTGGATTGGAAAGTCAAACTTATAAGCATTGTTAACCAACTGGTCGCGGTACCAACTCATACTTTCGCCTCGCCACGGAAATATGGCGTTTTCGTAAATTGAGAGCGCAGTATTTGGTATGACTAAATCTTCATCAATCCCAATTACATCGCCGTATCCCTCGCAAGTAGGACAGGCGCCGTACGGATTATTAAAACTGAAGAGATGTACGTTTGGCTCCATAAAAACCATTCCGTCTGCTTCAAAACGGTTGTTGAATTCTGTGATATTTTTTGAAGAAAGTGCTTCAATATAAAGTTCGCCCTTTCCTTCGAAGAAAGCTATTTCAATGGCATCGGCAAGGCGGTTGTAAAAATCTTCTTCGTCTTTCGTTATGATTCGGTCTATGACCAAATCTATTTTCTTCGGAAATGTTTTGCTCTCCAATTCATCAATCCGTAAAACTTCATCTTTTATTTTAATTCGTGAATAGCCCTGTTGTGCCAATGCCTTGATTTTGTTTTCCATTGTGCGTCCTTCTTCCAAAAGAATAGGGGCGAGGAGCAATAATTTTTCACCTTCAGGAAACTTTTTTATGAAATTTATAACATCTGTGGTGGTGTCTTTTTTAACTTCTTTACCGGAAATGGGCGATATGGTTTTCCCGATTCGCGTGTAAAGCAACTTTAAATAATCATATATCTCGGTTGAGGTACCCACGGTAGAACGCGGGTTTGTGGAATTTACTTTTTGTTCAATTGCAATTGCGGGAGCAATGCCCTTAATGGAATCTACTTTTGGCTTATCCAATCTTCCCAAAAATTGGCGGGCATAACTGGAAAGGCTCTCTACATAGCGGCGCTGGCCTTCTGCGTAGAGGGTGTCAAAAGCCAAACTAGATTTTCCGCTTCCGGAAAGACCTGTTACTACTACCAATTTATTTCGAGGAATAGCAACAGAAATGTTTTTAAGATTATGAAGTTTAGCACCTTGTATTAGGATGCTTTTTTTAGTATCTATGGTTTCGGCACTCAATTTATTTTTTCTTTTTTTATAGCTTTTTGCAAAGATACTATATCGATTTCAGCAATGCACATTTGCGGTTATTATTATTTTTTAATGAAAAATTTAACCTTTTTTTTGCATTTGTGATTTCTTTGTTGTTATATTTACGGCTCTTAACGTCATATATAAAAATTATTGCCTATAGCTGATCATTACTTTTAACAAATAAACATTGTAACTAAGCAACCAAATCCATAGTTGTTTATTTTTTAAAGAAGTATTGATATGAAGCAAAGCACAAACTCTGATGCGTTTTTAGTGAGCGCTTATATGAACGGTAATGAATCTGCTCTTAGCGAGTTAATAACTCGACACAAGCAAAGAATCTACAGTTTTATTTATTCGAAAGTCTTTGATAGGGATGTCGCTGAAGATATTTTCCAAGATACTTTTATTAAGGTTATTAAAACCTTAAAAAGAGGAGCTTATAATGAAGAAGGAAAATTTCTTCCTTGGGTAATGCGAATTGCCCATAATTTGGTGATAGACCATTTCAGAAAAAACAACCGCATGCCCAAGTTTGAAAACAATAATGATTTTAACATCTTTTCGGTTTTGAGCGACAATGCATTAAATGTGGAAAAACAGATAATCAAGGGGCAGGTTGAAAGTGATGTCCGCAGATTGATTCAGGAATTACCTGAAGATCAAAAGGAAGTATTGATGATGCGAATTTATAAGGATATGAGCTTTAAGGAAATCAGTGAGCAAACAGGCGTTAGCATTAATACTGCACTGGGCCGGATGCGTTATGCATTAATCAATTTGCGCAAAGTAATTGATAAACATAATATTATATTGACCAATTAATGCAATAAAGTAATTTTTGCTACGTTATTTGGAAATAAAACCTCAAAATAACATTCTATGCAAAAATTTTACTCTGAAACATCACGTGTGGACGGCGTGAATAAAAAACTCGTTCCAAAAGAAGAGACTATTAAATTTCTTCTGGATTATTCGATGGCTTTAAGTGTTATAGATTACCATAAAATGAAGTTTGAAGCACTTCTAAACTAAACTTTGGAGAAACCCCGGAATTAGCTTTTCGGGGTTTTTTTTGAAAAAAAAGCCCCCTAACCCCCAAAGGGGGAATTTATTTACGGGGCATAATGTGCATAGTTCATCGCTCATCTCTTATCTACCTTCTTTAAATACTCTTTTATCACCGATTTTCTGCCAATGGTCTTTGTGATTATATCTTTTTCCAAATCCCAACCACGCACCGGGGAGTATTGCCTGCCGTACCATATAATCTGAAGATGCAGCATATTCCATAGATCCTTTGGAAACAAACGCTTTGCATCCTTTTCGGTCTGAACTACATTTTTACCATTAGTAAAACCCCAGCGATACATTAATCGGTGTATATGTGTGTCCACTGGAAATGCAGGTATTTTAAACGCCTGACTCATAACTACACTTGCTGTTTTATGGCCCACTGCGGGTAGAGACTCTAACGCTTCAAAATCAGCGGGTACTCGACCATTATATTTATCTATTAAAATTTCTGATAGTCCGTGGATGCCTTTTGATTTCATTGGGGAAAGCCCAACTGGTTTTATGATTTCCCTAATTTCTTCTACGGTAAGTTTCACCATATCATACGGATTGTCAGCTACTTCAAACAACAGTGGCGTAATTTGATTGACCCGAACATCTGTACTTTGTGCGGAAAGCAATACGGCAATCAATAAAGTATAGGGATCTTTGTGATCTAGGGGAATTGGAACTTGTGGGTAAATCTTATTTAACGTATCAATAACAAAGGTTACCTTTTCTTGCTTGGTCATTTTAAGTACTTTTATGCAAAAATAAGTATAATGAAAACATTAAAGGTAGGAGATAAGGCTCCAGATTTTACAGTGAATGACCAAGATGGAAATACAATTTCCTCAAAAGATTATAAAGGAAAAAAATGGATTGTATTTTTCTATCCCAAAGCCAATACTCCTGGGTGTACTGCAGAAGCCTGTAATCTTCGTGATAATTATAAAAAATTACAGAAGGAAGGTTATGAATTATTGGGAGTGAGTGCAGATAGTGAAAAACGTCAAAAAAATTTTAAAGAAAAGTATGATTTCCCCTTTCCTTTATTGGCGGACGAGAACAAAGAGATTATAATTGGTTTTGGGGTTTGGGGCCCAAAAAGGTTCATGGGTAGGGAATTTGACGGAATACACCGAAAAACTTTTATAATTGATGAAAACGGAATCATAACCCGTGTTATTGACAAGGTTAAGACCAAAGATCACGCTGCGCAGATATTGGATTAATTATCGACCTTTTCAGGAGTAGTCTTATAATTGAAAAGTTGTTTATCCTTTATAATTTCTGAAACTCCAGGTGGCAACATCTGTTCCCATCCTTCTTCGCCTGTTTCTATCATTGCCAATACTTCGCGAGAAAATATCTCCATGTTGTCAGGATTATAATCAGTGATGTCAACAACTTTACCGTTATATTTAAAGAATTTGTACAATTCCTTCATTCGTGGATGTACTTTCAGGTTTTCACTATTGGTGTATTCTCCCGTTTCCGCATCTTTCATAGGATAGAGATAAACCTTTAAATCTTTAAAAAATAATTTTCCAAAGGCTTCCAAAATACCACCACTTAAGTGTCGATAATATTTTTCATCAAAAATGTCCACTAAATTATTGACGCCCATGGCGAGCCCCATTCGCATCTTTGTATATCTGGAGAAATATTCAACTAGCTTATAGTACTCCTGAAAGTTTGAAATCATAACCGTATGCCCCAAAGAACAGAGCAGCCTGGCGCGGTCCATAAAGTCTTCTTCATCAATTTCACCTTCGGCCCGCAAATTTGAAAGGGTAATTTCAAATATTACTTCAGTTCTATCTTTTTCTACCCTGTTTTCCTTCAGAAACATTTCATAGGAACGTTCAAACATATCTATGTTAACCTTGGTAACAGGTCTAAAGCTTCCGCGAAGGGCCAAAATGTTTTTCTTATAAAGAATTCTTGCCGGAAGTATATTGTGGCCTTCAGGGTTAAACATAACCGCATCGGTCATACCATTTTTAATTAGCTGAAGACTCATCAATCTGTTGTCAACGTCCTTAAAGCGGGGCCCCGAAAAATTTATGGTGTCAATTTCAATTTTATCTTTATCGATATGGTCGTACAGGTAACGAAGCAATTTATTGGGTTGGTCATATTTATAATATGCCCCATAAATTAAATTTACACCTAAAGTACCAAGTGTAATCTGCTGTAATTGTGCATCATTTTCGTGAAAGCGAATGTGCAGGGTTATTTCGTTATAAGGTTCTTTTGGGTCTATTTGATATCGAATTCCTACCCAGCCATGCCCTTTATATTTTTTTGCAAAATCAATTGTGGCAACGGTATTTGCGTACGAGAAGAAAAGTCTGTTGGGGTGTTTCTCACGGTTTATACGCTCTTCTATCAAGTTGAACTCGTGCGAGAGCATCTTTTGAAGTCTTGATTCTGTTACGTATCGGCCATCTTCTTCTATTCCATAGATTGCGTCGCTAAAATCCTTATCATAGGCAGACATTGTTTTGGCAATGGTTCCTGAAGCGCCACCGGCTCTAAAAAAATTCCGAACGGTTTCTTGCCCGGCTCCGATTTCGGCAAAAGTGCCGTAAATGTTTTCGTTCAGATTGATTCGTAAAGCCTTACTTTTTATGGAGGGAATATTTTCAAATTCCTTGTCTCCTATTATGGTTTCTGGCATAGCAACGTTCTATTTTTTAATATAACAAAGGTAGCAAATACAATAGGTAAACAAAAAAAATACCAGTATTTTTGCGCAGATGAAATCAACATTCCGCGTTACATTTCTCGGCACTGGAACTTCACAAGGCATACCCGTAATAGGCAGCAATCACCCTGTTTGTAAAAGCAGTGACCCAAAAGATAAACGTTTGCGTGTTTCGGTTTTATTGCAATGGGATGATTTTACTTACGTTATTGATTGCGGTCCTGACTTTAGACAGCAAATGTTGCGCCAAAAGGTTTCAAAACTGGACGGCATTCTTTTAACGCACGAACACAGCGACCACACCGCAGGTTTGGACGATATCCGCCCATTCAATTTTATGCAGGGCAATATGCCTTTTTATGCCCATAAGCGAGTATTTAAATCACTGCACGAACGTTTTGCCTATATTTTTGAAACGGAAAACAAATATCCCGGAGCACCTAGCGTTGAAGAAATTGAAATTGATAAAGACAAACCTTTCACTATTGGGGGAAAAGAAATTATTTCAATTGAAGCATTCCACGACACACTACCGGTTTTAGGTTTTCGGGTGGGAGACTTTACCTATTTGACGGATGTTAAAACCATTACTGAAGAAGAAATTGAGAAAATAAAAGGGACAAAGATTTTAGTTGTAAATGCTTTGCGCGAAGAACCCCATTATTCACATTTCAACATCTCAGAAGCACTTGATTTTGTTGAAAAAGTAAAACCAGAAAAAACATATTTTACACACATTAGCCATTTAATGGGCTTTCATGAGGAAGTGGAGAAAAAACTTCCACAAAACGTCCATTTGGCATATGATACACTCACTATAACTATTTGATTATGAGAAATAAAATTTTCATGTACCTATTTCTTTTTGCATTGCTTTTCATAATTTATCAATATATGAACGAGAAAAGCATTTTTGAATCGCAGGAATCCCAAATTGAAAATCTGCAAACGAAAGTTCAAAAATATAGCGACTCTATCGAGGGCCTTCATGGACAAATAATGAACTTGAACTATTTCACTTTAATGGGAAATGACAATGCAATGACCTATTTTGAAAATTTGGGTTATGAAGCTGCAGAAGTGGAATCAATGGTTTCTGATCAGATTTATGATTTCAATCTTCAAAAGGGAAACAATCCATTAGTTCCATTTGAGGGAATGGCGGGCGATATGAAAATCAATAAACTAAAATTCCTTAACCATAAATGGATCCTTGCAGACTTTACCGATAACACCTATTGGGGCGAAATGATTTTGGAATATTATTTCAACGATAAAAATGAACTTGAATTGACGCCAATTGCTTCATTTTTATATCAAAACTAAACTAATTGGAACAACTTATAGCTTATTGATTTTCCAACCAACTTTTAAGTTCGTAAAAATTCTGGGGAGCTACTCCGTGCCCCACAGGAAATTCCGAATACTTACAATCAATATTTAAGTTTTTTAGGAAAGGCTCTGTCTTTCGGGCCCATTGAACAGGAATAACTTGGTCCACACTTCCGTGTGACGTATAGATTTTAAGATTGCTGAAGTCATTTTTGGCATACCCTTCTTTTAAAATGGCTTCATTAATATAACCACTTAAACCGATTACATTTTTTATTTTTTCAGGATAACATAGCGAGATGGCGAAGCTTAAAATAGTGCCTTGGCTAAAACCGAGCAGCGTAATATTATTTTTGTCAACTTTGTACTTTTCAATTACTTCGTCTATGCACTTCGAAACTAATTCGCGCGAGGCAATAGCTTGTTCGTCATCGCTGAATTTTCCCTGTGAATTGTCAAAGTATATATTATACCAAGCATTTCCGTAAGGTTCAAGCCTTATTGGGGCTTTCAGAGAGATGACAGCATATTTTTCCGGAAGTTCACCGGCAAAGGAAAACAAATCGTTTTCATCGCTCCCAAAACCATGCAGCATAATGATTGCCGGTGAGTTTTCTGAAGCATTTTTTGCGGGTCTATAATTGTGTTCTAAAAGTAAAGTCTGTTTTTCCATAGGCTGCAAAAATAAAAAAAGACCTTTTAAACTGAAGTTCTTTCAGCAGAAAAGGTCTCGTTAAATATTATTTAAAATCTAAATTCCTTTAAACCATTCTTGAAATTGTTCTCCAAATACAGGTACCGGTTTCATTTCACCTTGTACGGCACTTATCAATCCAAGGAGCCAAAATACGAATATGGCGAGCTGTACAATCCAGGTAAGTATTGAAATCCCAATAAAACTTATAACAATACTCAATACTACTCCCACACACATAATACCCAATGATTGTCGCACATGGAATGAGCCCAGAGCAGTTTTATTTCCATTGTTCATTATTAAAGCGATGATCCAGCCAACTAAGGTAATGTAAGCAATGATGGCTACGGTTTTGCCGTTGTCTGCAGTTGTTTCCATTTTTTTTTGATTTTAGGTTAGTGTTTATTTAAGCTAAAGATAATCAATACTTTAATTTAAAAATGTAAACCATTCCTGAAATTTTTCACTTAAAAACGGAATGCCCCTCTTTTTGCTGAAAAAAGCCATCGACCAGCAAAAGAGCCACAGCAAAAGACAGATTAACCAAATAATATCGCCAACGGTTACATCTATTTGCGCTTGCACAACTAACGAAACGATAAACATTAACGTAATCCCAAACATATTTTTAATATGCCACGTTGCAAAGGGGTGGTTTTCTTCCCTGTTGAAAAAATAGGCAATAATAAAACCCACAAATGGGGCATAGGCAATAAGGGCGGTAGATTTTCCTGCGGGTATAGTCTTCATTATTTCTTCAGCGCCAATTTGTTGTTTACCAAAATTCCGTAAGGTTTTCCCTTTAATTTTGTTCCAAGAAAAGCGGCATTTTCTGAGGTTGATAGAATATCTTTTTCTGAAAATTCCCAATTTCCATCAGGATTAAAAAGGGTAAGCTCAGCAAGATTTCCTTCTTCAATTTTTTCTGAAGAAATATTGAAAGCTTGTTTTAAACCGGTAAGCGCTTTAACAGTTTCCTCAATCCCCAAAACCATATTGAGCGCACCAAAACAGCTTTCCAAACCAATACTTCCAAAGTAAGCCTGCTCAAATTCTGTTTTTTTGTGCTCCACATCTATTGGGTTGTGGTCGCTGGTTACGCCATCAATCGTTCTGTCCTTCAACCCTTTTAGCAGTGCTTTGGAATCTTCTTTTGTACGTAAGGGGGGAAGCAATTTATAGTTCGTATCAAATTCCTCCAAAACATCATCTGTCAAAATAAGGTTGAAAATCGCGACACTGCAAGTTACATTTAGTCCTTTCTTTTTGGCATCCCTAATCAGTTCTACAGATTTTTTGGTTGATATGGTAGGAATATGAAGTTTACCCCCAGTATATTCCAAAATATACAAATCGCGAATTATCTGGAGCTCTTCCGAAAGTGCCGGAATTCCTTTCAATCCTAACCGGGTACTGTTTACTTCTTCGTTCACCAATCCATTTCGCGCCACAGATTTTTCAAAAGGAAACGATTGCACCAACCCATGAAAATTCTGTGTGTATTGCAAGGCTATTTTCAGCAAGTTTGCATTTGCAATTGGGTTTTTATAATCGTAAAAAGAAACTGCGCCCTCGTTTTGCATATCGTAGAGTTCGGCAAGATCGGTTCCTTTACTGCCTACGGTTAGTGCGCCGATAGGGTAGAGGTTAACGGCGTTCCCTTCGGCTTTGCTTTTTAGAAATTTTATGTGCCCTTTGCTGTCGGTTATCGGAAAACTGTTTGCATTTACGGCAACACTTGTAAATCCGCTATAGGCGGCAGTTTTTAAACCGTTTTCGATGGTTTCCCGCTCTTCAAAACCCGGTTCGCCAAAAGAAACGCTGCTATCAAACCAACCTTGGGAAATATGTAGGTTTTTTAAGGAAACCTCTTTAATCTTTTCAGTTGGAGAAATAGTAGAAGCAATTTTTGAAATTTTACCATTTTCTATCAAAACATCCCGTTTTTTTAAATGATGTTTGCTGGAAACATCTACTATGGTTGCGGATTTCAGTAATATCTTCATTTGTAGAATTTTAAGATAAGCATTTCAAAAAGTAAGAAGAGCAATGCAAAAATAGCAAACCATTTCCAAAAACTGTTAATAGCGTTCGCATCTTCGATAGCATCAAAAAGATCATTCACAGAACTGTAAACTTCCGCACCTTCCCAATCTTCGGGGTTTAGGTATTGTAATTCACTTTCACTACGTGAATAATTGAAACTTATATTTTCCAAAAACTCAGTTTTCTTCACTATTTGGTAATTTCCTGCTTTATTGGGTTTATCAGTGGTAGTCATTAAAACATAATTGGCTTTTGTTTGCTGAAGCGGAATAAACTGCTCCGTACTGTCCTTTACGGTAAGTATTTCATCTGGGCCTAGTTTCACGGGAACAGCTATTGCGTTTTGCTGCCCAATTGTATAATACAAGCGGGGTAAGGGCAAACTCTGCAAGGCCATATTATAAATAGTGGGCACTACCAAAGGCGAATTCTGGAAGTTGGAATTTTCCTTGTTTATTGGGGCTGTAAATAGATAAGTTTTGTTTTTTTGAAGTAAAAAGGACTGGTTGTCCTCAAAACCGATTGCGGGAGTTGCATTTGATGAAACACTATAAAACGCATTCACCTTAGGGTACTGAAAATTTTCGACCTCTTTTTCAAAAACATCTTTAAAGAGTGGATGCGAAAAAACAATTTTCGTAATCATTTTTTCTTGAATTTTTTCTTCGGAAAGCGTTCCCAAAGCCATCGTTAATAGCAAATTGTTATAGCTGCTTAAATCTGCTAGGGAAGCGGGTATAACTAAAACACTTCCTCCATTGTCGCTAAACGATTGTAAAGCGGTGGCCAAGGAAGCCGGAATTTCTTTCAACTCGTTGAGCACAATGAAATTTTGGTCGGGAATTTCATTGTAATTTAATGTTTTGAAGGTTTGCTGTGTAAACTTGAATTCCTCTTTTTCAAACAGTCGTTGCAGGAAGTTTCCATCTGCTTCATTAATAGCTAAGACCTTTATTTTTCCAGGCTTGTTGATGTTGAAAAACAACGAGTTGTCAAAAGGAATATTTGGTTCATTTATTTGTAGTTCCCCAATAAATTCTTCGGAATTATCGATGTCAAAAGTTACGGTACCGTTAGAATTTCCTGAAAAATCCAAGGCTGTTTTGGCAATCAATCTATTCTTATTAAAAAGGGAAACAGGGACTTCCGAAATTTCAGTTGTAGTATTTGATACTTTAACCTTCAATTGCGTTATTGAGGCATTCTTTGAAGCAATGTAAGCGCTGTCAATTGAGATATTTGATGCTTTTACAGGTTTCAGTGGTACGGCATCCAGTATTAAATCTGTTGGTACTTCTGGAAAAACTTCTTTTTGCTGAAAATCTGAAAGATAAACCAATCGTTTCAGCACATCTTTTTCTTTTGAATAAAGCTGATTGGCTTTCAATAACACTTGTGAAGGGGTCAATTGGTTTTGTGAGTATACTATGGAAAGCACCTCATTTTTAAAATCCTGTGGGGTAACATTTTTTCGTTCAGAATTATTCGTAAACCAACTAAGTTTTTCGGTACCCCCAAGTTTATCAAACAAATCCTGCAAGGCGCGCTCAAGCATTGGGCCTTTTGCACCTTTCGCCTGCATGCTGAAGGAATTGTCTATATAAATTACGGTTTCCTTTTTTGTGCTTAAAGCAGTTTTGGTGGCTGTGAAGGGTTGTGCAAATGCAATAATAACACAGGCTAAAGCTAGCAAACGCATCAATAGGGTAAGCCACTTTTTGAGTTGTGAACTTTTTCGGGTCTGAATGGTAACTTTTTTAAGAAAAGCAACATTCGTAAAATCTACTTTTTGAAAACGCCGAAGTTGAAAAAGATGAATAAATATTGGGATGAGCAGCAGGAAAAGGGCGTAAAGAATTTCTGGGTGTTTGAACTGCATTCCTATAAATATTGCCCAAAGATAAAAAATGGAATGCAATTAAAGCTATTTCTGTAAGCTAAAGGTGAAAATGCCTTCTTTTGATAAGTAAACATCTTTTAATACTTAAATTCAATCTAATTTTTTCACACTAAACTTAAACGTAGTCCCTTCTCCCAAAGTGGAAGAAACTTTTATTTCACCATCCAGTCTATTTACTAGCTTTTTTACTGTGGAAAGTCCAATACCATTTCCTTTTTTTCCATTTCGGTCTAAATTTCCCGTGGTGACAAAAAGATCAAAAATATGCTCTATTCGTTCTTTTGGTATTCCCATTCCGTTATCGGTAATAGTAAAATGGTAATAACCGTTCTTTTCTTCACAATCAATATCAATTTTTATTTTCTTTTTATCGTTGTATTTTAAACTATTACCAATAAGGTTCAAAAGTATTTGCTCAAGGGCAACTTTATTGGCCTGCATTTCAATGTTTTCCTCGGGTAGATTTATTTCACAATCAACGTTGATATTTAGCAGTTCTATTATTTCCTCTAAAAGATCTTGGCTGTCAAAAGATTCACTCCGCAAAGATGCTGTTTTATCAGTCTCGTAATGCTCCAGCAGGCCAGTAACGTATTCACTTAGTGTGAAAGATGACTGCTTGATGTAATCTAAATATTCTTTGCCCTGTTCATCCAAATGCTGTCCATATTTGGTGCGAAGCATATCTGATGTGATAATCATATTTGCCAGCGGCATTTTCATATCGTGGGAAACTACGCCAGCAAAATTTTTAAGTTCCTCATTGCGTTCCTTAAGTTCTTTTTGTACAGAAAGCAATGCTCGGTTACGTTTTCGGGCTTCAAATAAATTCACCACTTGGTAGGCCATGGCAGTAAGTGCCTTTTTTTGGGATTTTGTCAATACCCTAGGTTTGGTATCAAAAACACAAAGAGTTCCCAATGGATAACCTTCACTATTCACCAAACGCACACCGGCATAGAAAATGGCATTCATTTCTGTTACCAGTGGGTTATCTTTAAAACGATTGTCTTTTCTGGCATCTTCAATTATAAAAATGTTTGATTCTTCCAATATGGCGTGCCCGCAAAAAGAAATATCTCTTGGTGATTCATTAAAAGGAATACCGTAATGCGACTTCAGAAAATTACGATCTGCATCCAGAAGCGTTACCAATGAAATTGGCACATCACATATATTTGCTGTCAATGCGGTTATATTGTCGAAATCCTTTTCTGGCAAGGTGTCCAACAAATGATAGGAACGTACAGCGGCCAAGCGTTGCTCTTCATCTATTGGAAATTGTGGTTTTATCAAGGTTTAGGTTACTTTATCTTAAAACCGAAAATATCGGTTTTTAAGGATTAAACGTAAATGTACAATATTTTATAATCAGTTTTGAAACGGATAAAAATAATGTGAAATGTATCAACTTTTAAATCAAAAGCGTTCAAAAACGCTTAATCCGAAAAGAGCAAAGTCATATTTTACAGGATCTTGTGAGTCCAATTTGCGAAGCGAATTATCCAACTCCAATAAAGCTTTGGCATCGTTTTGTTTACGTTTCAGTAATTTTAGTTTCCGTGCGACGTTACCACTATGAACATCAAGCGGACAAGACAACTGGGAAGAATCAATGCTTTTCCAAATTCCAAAATCTACGCCCGTAGCGTCATTACGAACCATCCACCGAAGAAACATATTTATTCTTTTTGCAGCCGAATTTTTTAAGGGATCACTAATGTGTTTTTGTGTTCGAGAAGGGTGGGGGAGTTCAAAAAAAGTTTTTTTGAAATGATGTATTGCCGGTTGCATAGAGTCTTTTTTGGCATGTTTAGAAAACAAGGTTTCCAGCCCACCATGGTTTTTATATATACTTTGAAGCGATTTCAGAAAATAAGCAAGATCTTCATTATTAAAAGTTCTATGCACAAAATTTGAAAGAGACTCTGATTGCTCTTCTGAAAAATTCATCACAAAATCATAAGGGGAGCTGCCCATCATTTCCACTAAACGGTTGCCATTGTTTATGATGCTTTTTCTATTTCCCCAAGCAATGGTAGCCACTAAAAAGCCTGTAATTTCAATATCTTCCTTTAAAGTGAAAAGATGTGGAATTTGAATAGGATCGGTTTCAATAAATTTGGGGTTATTGTAAAGATTGACCTTTTCGTCAAGGAATGATTTCAGTTCGGTTTTATTCATTTAATGGCTCACAATTTTTCCGTCTTGCATCACCAATTTTCTATCAGCCATATTTGCAAGTTCTTCATTGTGCGTAACGATAACAAAGGTTTGCCCAAATTCATCCCGCAATTTGAAAAATAAATTGTGCAGATTTTCGGCACTTTCGGTATCGAGATTTCCGCTAGGTTCATCTGCCAAGATGATTGCCGGATTGTTAATCAGAGCTCTTGCTACGGCAACTCGTTGTTGTTCCCCGCCCGAAAGTTCGTTGGGTTTATGGTCCTCGCGGTGCGAAAGTCCTAAAAATGTGAGTAGTTCTTTCGCTCTTTTTATAGCTATGTTCTTTGGAGTTTTTTTTATGAATGCTGGAATACAGACGTTTTCAAGTGCTGTAAACTCTGGCAATAGTTGGTGAAACTGAAAAATAAACCCTAAATTTTCATTTCGGAACTGCGCTAATTTCTTCCCCGAAAGGGAACCTATATTTACACCGTTTATGGCTAATTTACTTTTTGATTTATCAAAAGCATCCAAGGTTCCCAAAATCTGCAGCAAGGTTGTTTTTCCCGCGCCCGAAGCACCAACTATTGAAACAATTTCACTCTTTTTTATGTATAGGTCAACACCCTTTAAAACGTGAAGGTTGTCGTAGAATTTATGAATATTTTGGGCTTCAATCATAGCAAAAAATTAAACCGTGAAAGTACTATTTATAGCGCTATAATACAATCCAATGGGTTATATTGTTTTTATTCGGACTTATGTGTTTATTTTTGAATTTAATATTATTAAACAAATTTTAATGGCTTCCTATAGATATTTTGAAGAATACGACCAACCTGTAACGGACACGTTGATTGAAAATTATAGTAAAATCCTGCATACGGTAGGCGAAGATATTTCGCGAGATGGTATTGTAAAAACACCTGAACGCGCCGCAAAGGCGATGCAATTTTTAACCTCGGGCAACTGTCAGGACCCCGCTGAAATCTTGAAAAGTGCCATGTTTGCCGAAGCTTATCATGATATGGTTATTATAAAAGATATTGAACTTTATTCCCTTTGTGAGCACCACATATTGCCCTTTTTTGGAAAAGCACACATCGCTTATATTCCAGATGGACATATTGTTGGGCTTAGCAAAATTCCGCGGGTTGTTGATATTTTTGCACGTAGATTGCAGGTTCAGGAACGATTAACCCATGATATTCTTGAATGTATAAATGATACTTTAAAACCAAAAGGGGTAGCCGTAGTTATTGAAGCATCGCACATGTGCATGATGATGCGCGGTGTGCAGAAACAGAATAGCGTTACTACAACTTCAGGTTTTCGTGGCCAATTTGAGGCTATAGAAACCAGAAATGAATTCTTGAAACTGATCAGCAGCGATTTGGGTTAATTTTTTTGGAATGTTTTTTGCTCTTCAATAATAAATTAAACACAACAGGAAGATGAAAAACGAAAAATATAAGTTGCTTAGAAAAGGCATTTTTTATGATGCAGTAGGTATGGCAACAATGGCCATACCTGTAATCGGTCCCTTTTTAGATTTACTTTGGGCGCCTCTTGCAGCAAAAAAAATGAGTGAAATGTATAAAGGAACTGAAGGAAAAATTGCTTCTGTTCTTGTATTTGTAGAGGAAGTTTTACCCTTTACGGATGTTGTCCCCACCTTTACACTAATGTGGTTATACACATTTGTTTGGAAAAAGCAGCCTACACCACAGATTATTGAGGTTAGAGCGAACGAATAAAAAAGCCCCGATCGGGGCTTTTTCTTTAAATTTCCAATTTTAAATTTACATTGATACTCCTTCCCATATTAAAAATACTATCCGGCTTTAATCTCGATAAATGGGCTATATATTTTTTATCTGTAAGATTTGTTCCGTTTAGTCCGATTTTAAATAAAACCTTTTGAAATTGAAAGCTGCTTTCAATCCCTGCGCTCAGTAATGAATAGCCTCCCGTTCTCGTTTCAAAATTGCTCACATTTTTTTGGTCAAAGGTATTTTCAAGCGTAATAAAAGCTGAACTTGATTTTCTGGTTTTTCCATCATTTAGTTCTATTCGGAATGTATTCCGGAGTGAATTTGCCGGAATTAATGGCAAATATTTATCATTGCTCAATTTTCCTGTAACAGTTTCGAAGCTACTTTCCAAATGAAGCCAATCCAACGGGTGGGGGTGAAGGTGAAAACCCAATTCGCCCCCATACAACGCTGCATTGTCCTGCAAATAATCAAATACCTGTGCGTCGTCAAGGGTTTCATTGCTAGGCGACAGAAAAATGTAGTCATTAACGGCGTTGTAAAAACCATTTGCAAAAAATTCAATATGCTCGTTTCTGTATTCTAAAGCAAGATCGGTCTGGAAATTCTGCTCATTTGATAAATTTATATTTCCACGTTCATATCGGTTTGTACCTTCGTGAACCCCATTAGAAGTTAGTTCTGCCAAGTTTGGCGCTCTAAATCCACTGGCAAGATTGATTCGCGTTGAAAAATTTCGAACAATATCGAGTTTAGCTCCTAAAGCAGCAGTGAAACTATTAAAAGTGGTATTAAGTGCTGGAATAAAATCCAAATCAGCAGGATTTCCAGCGGCTTCACTTTTAATTTTTCGAGAGTCGAAACGGATTCCGGCTTGAAAATCTATCTTTTCCAAATGATAGTGTGAAGTTGCCAAAATTCCAATATCAGTAGTTGTCGCATCAGGAATTAAAATTTCTTCACCTTCGTTTTTATTTTTTTGAAACATTCCCTGAAGCCCCACTATAGTTTCAAAATTGCCCAATTGAGGTAGGTGATATTTCATATCATAATTAAATGTGTTTAATTTAAGCTGAAGGGCTGCCACATCTGATTCGTCTTCAAATTCACGTCTGTCATTGAACAGATAACCGGCTTTTATATCTAAACTGGAGTTAGTAAAAAATAGCGTATTGTCAAAACTTAAAATATGGTTATCAATTTCCTGAAAAGGAAGTTCTAAAGCCTTAGAACGCGTTTGCTCACTGACTTCCTCAGGAATACCAATATTGGAACGATTGTAATTATAGCGAAATGTTGACTTAAATTTTGTGCCAGAATATTGCAATCCAGTCTTGAAATCTTTTTCATTAAACCTAGTGTTGGTAACACGATAATCTGCTCCCGTATCATAATCACTAAAAATAGCGTACGCGCCTCGTGCCAAAAATTTTAGCTTTTCACCTGAGGTTTTAATTCCAAGATTTGTAGCGGTTCCCAATGTATTTGAAAAGTAAGCGCTGTTTAGATCACCATGAGTTTCACCGGAGAGCGCAAATTTTTCAGGATTCAGATAAAGTACTCCGCCCAGAGCATCGCTTCCGTAAAGCAATGACGCCGGACCTTTTATGACTTCTACGCTTTCCACTCCCGCTTCATTTATACCCAGCCCGTGCTCGTCTCCAAACTGCTGATTTTCTAAACGAACACCCTGTGCATAAGTTAAAACCCTATTTGAGCTTAGTCCGCGAATAACTGGTTTTCCAATGCCCGTCCCTGTACTAATGATTTCTACTCCTGCAATATTTTTAATGCCATCGGCCAAGGTTACGGCACCAGAGGCGTTTAGGTCTTCAGTTGAAATGCGTTCCACCTTCATAACATTATCACTCTGTAATTTATGGAAGGGCGTAGAAACTATAACCTCTTCCATTTCAACTGCACTTTCCTGCATTTCAAGATTTTCGGTAACGTTTTTTCCGTTTGAAAAATTAATTTTTTTTGAAATGGTCGCGAATCCTAGTGAAGAAAAAACTATGTTATAGCTTCCGTCAGGAATATTGATTAGCGTATAGTTACCGTCAAAATCTGCAACGGTTCCTTTTTCAAGTTGCGGAATATAGATTGTTGCGGGCACTGGTTCATTTGTATTTTTTGAAGTTATGTTTCCCGTCAAGGAATTTTGTGAGCTCACTGTGGTATATATAAAGAACACCACAAGTAAGCATAATATGTTTTTCATGCTTTCTTGATTTAAAAATGTTTGAATTAAAATAAAATGATAAAAATCAAGAAAGTTGAGGAGGGCCTCTAAGAAAATAGTGGGAAGGGTCTAAATTAAAAGAAGATGTAAAATAAAAACTATCAACATTTCGAAAACTGTGAAATACAGTGAAATCAGGAGATTCCAGAGGAGTAAAGGTAAATATTGAAAAGTGAAAATCACAAATTGAACAGTCTAACTGTTTTTCGTGAAGATGCGTTGAAATATCGGTACAAGCCTTGTGTTCGTGACCTTCAAAAGTATGCGCAAATTGTACAGCAGTAGGAAGCAGCAATGCCAACGAGAATATCGTAGCGATTAATACATGCGTAACTTTTGTTGTAAGGTTTATCATTGTTTAGTTAAAAATCCGAGCCCCATACTTCTGAGCATTTTTTTCGCAAAATTCCAAAAGAAGTGAAATTCTCCAAATACCCATCCAAAAAACACCAAAAGTACTTTATAAATTGGAAGGATAATCAAAATTCGGAACGGCCAGTATATGTACCAACCCATTTCCTTGGTTATATTAAAAAAATCTGTTAGTGGAGCGGCCAATTTTGCAGCTGAACTTCCAGTAATGGCAAATACCAGTAAAATTATAAATAGTTGTCTGTTGGTTTTAATATTCCAACGTTTTTTAAGCTTTTTCAATTTCTTCCGCCTATAAATTTTTGATTGTATTTTTCCTGAAAATAGACAAAATAGTTATACAATAAGTAATTCACCTCATATCCATAATCAATAGTTGGGTCGTAATTTATTTGTTCACCATACAAATTTCTGGAATATAAATTTGGCTGTAAAACACGACTATTGTACTCAGCTACAAACTGACGGTTTTTCCCCTCTAATTTTGCTTGACCATAAAAACCGCGTGGTGGCTGGGAAATTAGCCAAGATTGAAATCCGGGTTCTACAATTATTATTTCATATTCAAGGCTATCATTTGCTATTCTGACGGTATCGTTTTTTGTGGTTCCATCAGAAGGTGAGCTGGTTATGGAAGAATTTCCTGTTCCGCAACTAAAAATTACAAATGAAAGTACCGCAATTAGTAGAAAATTTTTCATATCAATGATTTTTACAAAGTTAACAAATGTAAAATGAAGGTAGCCCGATTTAACTTTCATTTAAAAAAAAATACCGCCATTTTATGAATGACAGTATTTTGACCAATTTTATTATTAGATGTTTATTTTCCAAAAAAGCCTCCCAAAAGACCGCCGAGACCACCTTTTTTCTGACTGCCTCCACCTAAAACCATTCCAGCGATGTCGTCAATTACACTACCGTCATTATTTCCGTCAAGCAAAGATTCAATCATTGATTGCTGTTCTGGTTGTTTCTTGCCGCCGCCCATAAGACCGCCAAGTAAATCACCAATGCCAGAATCTGAGTTTACGTTTTTTTGTTGCTTTTGTTTTCCCAAATAACCTAATAAAATAGGGGCTGCAACCTGTAAAATTTGCATAACAGAATTGGTGTCCAATCCAGATTTTTGGGAAAGCGCTCTTACTGCGTTATCCTGCGAACCTCCTAAAACATGACCTAAAATACCAAGCCCGTCCTGCTTCACTTCTTCATTTACACCGCCCCCGAAAAGACCGCCTAAATTATCTAAAATACTCCCATCATGTTTGCTGTTTAAAGCATTCATTAAATTAGCGGCTCCACTTTCGTTACTTGCATTACGTTTCATAGCACCTAGCAGTATGGGCATAGCCATTGTTACAACAGAAGCTGTTTTGTCTGCTGGTTGATTGGTTTCTTGACTAATACCTCCAATAATTTGTTTTCCGAGGTTACTGTTCAATAAATCTAAAATTCCTGACATTTTTTTTAAAAATTAATTAATTATTCACGCAAGTTACTGAAAATGAATAATTATCTATTATTTATAAAATGAATAGAACACTTTATTTTACTAAAATCGAAATTATCTGATTTGCCAGTTCTACTCCAATTCTATCTTGTGCTTCGTTTGTAGCTGCACCAATGTGCGGTGTTAGTGAAATTTTATCGTGCATTAATACTTTTATGGAGGGGGTGGGTTCGTTTTCAAAAACGTCAAGTGCCGCAAAAGAAACTTTTCCATCTTCAATGGCTTCCAAGAGCGCATTTTCATCAAGAACACCCCCACGGGCAGCATTTACAATACCAACGCCTTCCTTCATTTTTGAAATCTCTTCTTTGCCAATTAAATAACCCGATTGGGAAGGCACGTGAAGGCTTATAAAATCACTGTGTTTTATTAATTTATCTATGGGGGCGGTCTTTATTTTCAGGGTTATATTTTGTCCATCATAAAAGGTTAAAGTAATATCTGCCTCTCCAACCTCTCTGTCACTGGCAATTACTTTCATGCCACATCCCAAAGCTATTTTTGCTACCTCGCGACCTATTCTGCCAAAACCAACAATTCCTAAGGTTTTCCCCCGAAGTTCACGGCCACTGCCATAATTTTTCTTCAATTCCTTAAATCTAGTGTCTCCTTCCAAAGGCATATTCCTGTTTGAATCGTGAAGAAAACGAACACCTCCAAACAAATGGGCAAATACCAATTCTGCCACTGATTCTGACGATGCCGCTGGAGTATTTATTACCTCGATTCCATTTTCACGGGCATACTCTACATCTATGTTATCCATACCCACACCGCCGCGGCCAATGATTTTTAAAGTTGGGCAATTGTCAATAATGTCTTTCCGTACTTTTGTAGCACTACGAACCAAAAGCACCTCAATTTTATGTTCGTTGATGTAGTTTTGAAGTTGCTCCTGTGCTACGTGTACTGTCAATACTTCAAAACCAGCATCTTTCAATGCATCTATGCCGCTTTGTGAAATTCCGTCGTTTGCTAATATTTTCATTTAATAAAATTCTGTGTTATTATTCTTTTGATTTATGCGCCTTTTTCAACAGTTTGCATTACATCCACTAAAACCTGCACACTTTCTAACGGTAGCGCATTATACATAGAAGCGCGGTAACCGCCAACGCTGCGATGGCCATTTAGACCATTGATTCCAGCTTGTTTTAAATGATCGTCAAAAGTGGCCTTCAATTCATCATTTTTTAAATTGAAGGTAGCGTTCATTTTTGAGCGGTCTTCTTTATCCGCAACAAAGCCTTCAAATAGTGGGTTTCTGTCAATTTCATTGTAAAGGAGTTCAGCTTTTCGGTTGTTCACTTTTTCAATTGCTGAAATGCCTCCCAAATCTTTTAACCATTCCAATGTCAACATAGATACGTACACCGAAAATACCGCTGGGGTGTTGAACATACTTTCTTTATCAATATGCACTTTGTAATTTAACATAGAAGGAATGGCGCGGGAAACTTTTCCTAAAATATCTTCTTTTATTACTACAAGTGTTGTTCCTGCTGGCCCCATATTCTTTTGGGCGCCTGCATAGATTAAGCCGAATTTTGAAAAATCGAGCTGTCGCGAAAAGATATCACTGCTCATGTCGCAAACCATCGGGATTTCGGTTTCGGGAAAAGTGCGCATCTGCGTTCCAAAAATAGTATTGTTGCTCGTACAGTGGAAATAATCTGTATCTGAAGGGATACTATAATTTTTGGGAATAAAGTTGAAATTATCACTTTTTGAAGTTGCAACTTCCACAATTTCTCCTAGCAATTTAGCTTCTTTTATGGCTTTGTCGCTCCAAGTTCCCGTGTTTAGATATGCCGCTTTTTTCTCCAAAAGATTATAGGCAACCATCAAAAACTCAAGACTTGCACCCCCTTGCAAAAACAAGGCTTGGTAGCCCTTGTTCTGAAGCCCCAAATGTTCCAGGGCAAGCTTTCGGGCATTGTCCATTACCTCTACAAAATCTTTGCTTCGGTGGGAAATTTCTATCAATGAAAGATTTGAATTGTTGAAATTTAAAACCGCCTCGGCAGATTTCTTTAAAACAGATTGTGGCAAAATGCAGGGACCTGCACTGAAATTATGTTTTTTCATCCTTTGAAAATTTATAGTACAAAGATGTGAATTATGCTACTAAATATGTGGGAATTATGAATATTTTATCAAGGAAGTTTCAACAGAAAATCAACCGTATCTACCCCATCTGCATAATCCCACAAATCTGGGGTTTGCGCTTTTCCAAAAGAAACTTCATTTGGAAGATTTGCATTTGAAACAATACATTGAATATTTTCTGATTGAAGTTCCAATTCTTTGTTAAGTTTTTCGAAAGTACTGTATTTTTCATAGAAAACCACCGAAATAGGAGAGGAGAAGCCATCGTCCTCTTTCAGTAATAAAAATTCATTGTCCAATAACGGAAAACTGTCCATTAAATACACCGCTTTGTTATAATCGTAATTATTGATGTATTTGTGGTTATGAATAATTTCCTTCCAACTGTACATTGCTTTAAAATACGCTTCAAAATCATAATTTTCGGGAACATATAATTTTGATACATTTCGACAACCTAGGCCAAAATATCTAAAAATATCATTGGCGAGTGCCGTGAGTTCTTCCACAGTTTCATTGCCGGTTAACACTGCAACTGAATTTCTGTTTTTGCGAATAATGTGCGGGTATTTTCCAAAGTAATATTCAAAGTAGCGAGCAGTGTTGTTGCTACCGGTCGCGATGACTGCATCAAAATTAATCAATCTACCTTCGGTAAATTCAATATAATTTTTGAATTCCGGCTCCACAGATATTAAGTATTTTGATAGGAAGGGTAAAAGGGTTCTGTCATTTGACGAAAGTTTTGCCAGTACTTTATTTCCTGTTATAAGGACTGAAAGAAAATCGTGAAACCCTACCAAGGGAACATTACCGGCCATTATGATGGCAACGGTTTTTGGATTGGACTTTTCAATATTGTAACCGTAAAGCCATTGCTGTAAATTTTCCTCTGAAAGCGCCTCGCTCCAGCTTTCTAGCGCAAACCTTATATTGTCTTGCGTAAACCAACCATTTTCAGCCTCGGCTTTTCGAAATAGTTCTTTCACGCTAGAATCACCGTTTTCGGATACAATTCGTTTCAGATAGGTTCCTAAGGCGATAAAACCGTTAATTCTTTGTTTTAATTGCATACTTATTTTGGAGTTGCGATTGATAGGCATTAAATTTGCGCAAAGTTAGAAAAAGAAAATCCCATGGCAATTATAATAACCGATGAATGTATAAACTGCGGCGCTTGCGAGCCTGAGTGCCCTAATACCGCAATCTATGAAGGAGCCGACGATTGGCGCTATGCCGATGGAACCGATTTAGAGGGCAAAGTAGTATTACCAAACGGAAAAGCAGTGGATGCCAATGAAGCGCAAGAACCAGTAAGTGACGAAATATATTTTATAGTGCCAGATAAATGTACGGAATGTAAAGGCTTTCACGATGAACCGCAATGTGCGGCGGTATGTCCAGTAGATTGTTGTGTTCCCGATGAGGATCACGTTGAGTCTGAGGAAGAACTATTGGCCAAACAGCATTTTATGCACAAAAAATAAAAAAATATTATTAAGTAAAAAAAACGCCTCACAGTTCAGACCAAGAGGCGTTTTTCATTAAGTGGGGATAGTTAATAAATATTCTACATTTTATCTTTTTTCCTATCACTTTTCACATTCAGTTTATAAACTTCTGAAATGATTGCATCGGTTTTGGCGTCATAGCGTTCTACAACAAAGTTGCCGTCAGCATTAAAGTACCCAAATGATGATCTACCATCTTGCGACATAATATAATACCCGTTTTGTGAAGTGGGTTTTATAACAGCATATTCTTCATTAGTGGCATTGTCCTTAATTGTCATTAAACGATAACCTTCTTCATCCTTTTGATTAAGAAACTTAAAACGGTTTCCTTCATAGTCGTAAGTTACATCAGTATCTACTTCAATAGGTTTCATAACCACACTTTGGTTAGTCTGGTTGGCATCACTATCTTTTAAACTCAACACCTCTTTTTTGGTTTGGGTCACTGCCTTGGTGGCGGTATCAGTTCCTTTATCGTCGGTTACCGAGGTCTTGGTAACTACTGTTTGCTTTTCCGTGTTTGTGTTTTTATCAACTTGTGCGAAAGTAACCGAAAAAGAAACCATCGCTAAAAGTAACATTGCTTTTTTCATGATATAGTTTTTAAGTGTTATTTCAAATGTAGGGTTTGTGTTTGTTAAATTGTCGTAAAGGTTTGATAATGAAAAGCTAATTCATTAAAAAAATACCGGAAACTGGTATTTTCTTAAATCTATTTCAGAAAGAAACTTACATTTTTTGCTCTTTCATCATATCCCTACTTTTTTCATCAAGAATGAAAATAGTGGTAGAGACATTGTCTGTATTTGAATCAAACCCCTCAACTACAAAATTACCGTATTGGTTAAAGTAGCCAACTGAAGTTTGACCATCTTTGTTAAAAAGGTAATATCCTTTTTGTACCAATGGTTTGAGATTTGCATATTCCAAATTTTTGTTGCTATTTTCTATTTGGTATAAAGTATATCCATTGGCATCGGCACTAAAGCCATATTTATTGTTGTTATAAGTATAACTATAATCAGTATTCATAGTAATGGGCGTCATTGAAACGCTGTAGTTAGTCTTAACCACATCTGTATTCTTCAACGCTAATTGGCGTTGTTGGGAAATCGTGGCCTTTTGGGTTTCAACATCAATTCCCTTGTCGTCTTCAATGTATGTCTTCTTTACAACAGTTGTTTCCTTTGTGTTCGTGTTTTTGTCAACCTGTGCGAAACCTGTAGTAAACGCTACAAGTGCAAAAACGATAAATATCTTTTTCATAATAGTTATATTGTGATTATTAATTTTTCTTATACAATAATATAACTACTAACAGCCCATATGCCCAATCTTTGGTTAAAACATTTTGCTAAATTTTTTTTGGTAGCACACCATAATTTGTTAAATTCTATTAAAATAAAGGTTTTGCAATAAAAAAATCCCGTTCCAAAAACATGGAACGGGCGCATAGTAAGCAAAAATATATTGTTTAATCCTTTTTCAACTTAGCCATTCCTTCTGGGCGCTTGGTAAGCGCAGCTCTTCTGGCTTCTAGTTCTTTTTGCTGTTGCAATAACTTTGCTTGTCTTTCTTTTTCAGCCTTGGCCGCAGCTTCTGCTTTTTGATCAGCAATTTTTTTGGCAAGTTCTGCTTGCTGTTGCTGCTTTATTGAAATCATTTGTTGTTGGTTTGCAACATCTACAGAAACGTCATCAGACACGACTTTTGAATCAATATTTTTGTCTTTGACTACATCAGCAGCCTGATCTTGTTTATCGTTACCTTCCACTTTAATTGTTTCCTTGTCCGTTTCAGTCTCTGCAATCACTTTCGTTTTTACATCAGTTCCTTTTTGGGTAACTTTTTTAACGGTGGTTGTAGATTGCACATCTTTATTTTCTTGGGCATTAATTCCCGTTAATGCAAAGATTGCAATAGCTAAGCTTAAAATTACTTTTTTCATAATAATTGGTTATTTATGGTTTATTCAGTAAAACTAACCCTATTAACGTTAATTTCTTGCAAATTTAAAGTGAAATAAAACCCAAACTTTTTTTGAAAAGCATCTATTGCCAAATGTTGAAAGTCTGTTTTGAAGATGTATCTTTGCACCCTCAAAATTATATTTAATGAAAGCAGGTATCGTAGGATTGCCAAACGTTGGAAAATCCACCCTATTTAATTGTTTATCAAATGCCAAGGCGCAAAGCGCCAATTTTCCTTTTTGTACAATAGAGCCAAATGTGGGTGTTGTAAACGTTCCCGATAAACGCTTGTTGAAATTGGAAGAATTGGTAAAGCCTGAGCGTGTATTGCCCGCCACGGTTGAAATTGTTGATATTGCAGGTCTGGTAAAAGGAGCTAGCAAGGGAGAGGGGCTTGGAAACCAGTTTTTGAGCAACATCCGCGAAACTGATGCAATTCTGCACGTTTTGCGTTGCTTTGACAATGATAATATTGTTCACGTTGATGGAAGTGTTAACCCAATACGTGATAAGGAAACGATTGATATTGAACTTCAGTTGAAGGATTTGGAAACGGTTGACAAAAAACTTGAAAAAGTGAAACGTGCCGCCCGTACCGGAAATAAAGAAGCCCAAAAGGAAGAAGCAGCTTTGCAGAAAGTAAAAGCAGGGCTGGAAGCTGGAATTTCTGTACGCGCAATCGATTTAACCGAAAGTGAAAGAGAAGAGTTCATTGAAAATACACAATTCATTACAGATAAACCTGTACTGTATGTTTGCAATGTTGACGAAGGCTCCGCCGCCACTGGAAACGCTTATGTTGAAAAAGTAAAAGAAGCAGTAAAAGATGAAAATGCCGAGGTTTTGGTATTGGCCGTTGGCACTGAAGCAGATATCACCGAGTTGGAAACTTTTGAAGAACGCCAAATGTTTTTGGAAGATTTAGGGCTTGAAGAGGCAGGTTCGGCAAAGTTAATCCGAAGTGCCTATAAATTATTAAATCTCCAAACCTATTTTACTGCTGGTGTGAAGGAAGTAAGAGCTTGGACTATTCCCATTGGCGCTACGGCACCGCAAGCTGCCGGTGTAATACATACCGATTTTGAAAAAGGTTTTATCCGTGCCGAAGTAATAAAATACGATGATTATGTAACCTACGGGAGCGAGGCCAAAGTAAAAGAAGCTGGCAAAATGGGTGTAGAAGGGAAGGAGTACATTGTCAAGGATGGCGATGTAATGCATTTCCGATTCAATGTATAATCAGAATAAAAGAAATCCCGCTATTGCGGGATTTTTTATTGTTTAGAATTTCTAATTCTAAAAAGTATATCTAAAAGCCATTCCATTATAACTATCACCATTAAAACTGGTTCCGGAGCTTGGATATATATCTATGTTTTCCATTTTCTTTTTATGTAATTCGGGAACTAAAATTCCAGTTCCTGCTCCTAAAACATAACCTAAAAGTACATCGGTCAAAAAGTGCTGTCCGGCCTCCATTCTAAAGACTCCCACAGCTGCAGGTAAAGCTGCGGCGCCAGTCCAAACCCAAACTTTGCCATTGGCATCAGGGTTAAAATCACTATATGCTTTTGCCGCAAAAAACGTTGCTGTTGCAGTAGCTGCTACGTGTCCCGAATAAAAGGAACGCTGGCCGTTATTTTTAAATCGTCTATCATTTGTTGTTTCCCCGCTGTTGTCATAAACATACGGACGACTTCTATTTACCAAGCCAGCAGTTATTGTATAAATGGCTGCAGTGGTAGCCAAACTTTCTATATAAAGTCCCACATATTGTCCGGTGTGGTCGTTAATTTCATCATCAAATAAAAGGGCAAATGGTGCTGCAAAGGAAAGCGCAAAAGGAATATCACTAATTGCATTTGCGTCTTCATTATGCTTACCCGCAACCCATTGATCCAGAAAATTTAATTTATCAATTTCTTTTTGAAGGCTTTCTTCATTTAAAAACTTTTCCCGCTCTGCCAAGGACAAATCGTCTTTATTTTTTATAAGTATCAAGCCATAGGCGCTAGCTCCAAGTGCTGCACCCGTCCAAATTCCATCGCGAACCCATTTCCACTCATAGGGTGAATTACTCTTTTGGGTCTCAAAAACAGTTTTATCGTTTGGATCAAAATTTAGTGCTGAAGATGCACTTTGCGAATTTTGGTCGTCAGTATTCAAATCATCAGAATCTGTTTCCTGATCATTTAAAGATACTGTTTGGTTGTTGAAAGAATTGGTTGAATTGAAATTGGTCTGCTGTGCGAAGATGCTTACTTGCACCAACAATGCGAATAGTATAGTTGTTTTTCTCATAGAAGATAAAGATATGGGTTTGCACATTTCCGCAAATTCCATTTAACATTTCATTAAATAGAATTTACCTTTCTTTTTGGAAATGCTCATTCATACAATCGCAGTCTTTTCTGAAGCAGATCCATTTCCCTTTCCATCTTTCGCATACGTTTCAGTAGCTGGTTAAGAGCGTCCAGTCCTTCAAAATTAATTCCCAGATCGTTATGGAGGCGAAACATTTTTTCTATTTCAGAAATATCCTTCTCGTCCATAAAAAGTTGGTTTTCCTTTTCTTCAAAAGCCACTAACCCATATTCGTGAAGATTTTCCACAAAGGAAATTTCTATCTGTGTCTGTTTGCAAAAGTGACTTACCAATATGTATTTCTCTCGTGCCATTATCTCAGTTTTGAAAGTTCATTAAACAGTTCCTTTTCTTTTTCCGAAAGGTTTTTCGGCAGATCAATTTTATAAGTTACAAATAAATCGCCGTGCTGGTCTTCTTTTTTGTATTTGGGAAGCCCTTTGCCTTTCAGCTTCACCCTGGTATCATTTTGCGTCTCAGGCTTCACTTGTAGTTTTACGGCTCCATCCAAGGTGTCAATTGTGATTTCGCCGCCCAAAATAGCTTTGTATAGATTTATATTTTCGGTTTTATAAAGATCGTTGCCTACGCGTTTAAAGGCCGTATTGTTGAAAATTTCAAAAGTGATAAAAAGATCGCCCTTTGGGCCGCCGTTCATCCCTTCGCCGCCGTAGCCCTTTATCTTGATGGTTTGCCCGTCCTCAACGCCTGCGGGAATGGTAAGCCGGATTTTCTTCTCCCCAAGACTGATGGTTTGTTTCTGGCTTTTCAGAATATCAGTCAGATTAAGCCGAAGCGTAGCGTTCAAATCCTGCCCTTTAAATTGTGCAGTCTGTCTGCGTCCAGCACCACTGCTGAAACTACCACCGCCAAACATCGATTCAAAAAAGTCTGAAAATTGGCTTTCGTCAAATTGCTGTCCGCCGCCAGAATATGTTCTTCGCCCACCAAATCCGCCACCGAATCCTTGCGCCCCTTGCTGTCGCTTGGCTTCCTCAAATGCATCGGCGTGCTGCCAATCCTTACCGTATTGGTCGTATTTTTTTCGCTTTTCAGGGTCGATCAAAACTTCGTGTGCTTCGTTTATCTGCTGAAATTTTTGCTGTGCCGAAGCATCATTTGGGTTTAAATCCGGATGATATTTGCGTGCAAGTTTTCTATATGCTTTCTTTATTTCTGAAGCTGTAGCGTTTTTGTCCAGTCCAAGAATTTTGTAATAATCTATAAATTCCATTAAGGTGTTTTATTTGTGAGATGAAATTATAAAAAGTAATCCAACAAGTCAATGACAATACTCATTCTTCACAAAAGTTTAGCAATTCCTATCGTTCGAAGGGGGAACCCGTGCGAAACTCCTCCCCTCTGGGGAGGTCAGGAGGGGACTTTCCCCCTTTTGAGGGATGGGGGGAATTTTACTAACAAAACCCCTCGCTTTATTGTTAATTACTTTCCGAGGTATTGGTTTCACAAGTGCTCCCGTATATTTATATTAGCAACCCTACACCAAATCTTTATGGCTGAAACGCAATATACCGAAGACAACATACGCTCGCTTGACTGGAAAGAACACATCCGCATGCGCCCCGGTATGTATATTGGGAAGCTGGGCGACGGTTCTTCGCCAGATGACGGGATCTATATACTTCTGAAAGAGGTTATAGACAACTGTATCGACGAATTTGTGATGGGTGCAGGAAAAACTATCGAAGTACGCATTAAGGACAAAGAAGTAAAAGTTCGCGATTATGGCCGCGGCATTCCGCTTGGAAAAGTGATCGATGTGGTTTCAAAAATGAACACGGGCGGAAAGTACGACAGCCGCGCCTTTAAAAAATCCGTTGGTTTGAACGGTGTTGGTACCAAAGCCGTAAATGCCCTTTCTGCATTTTTTAAAGTTGAATCTGTTCGCGATAACCAAATGAAGGCTGCGGAATTTTCCCTGGGCGAATTGACCAATGATGTTGCCGTTGAAGAAACTACAAAGCGAAAGGGAACGAAAGTAATTTTTATTCCCGACGAAAGTATTTTTAAAAACTTTAAGTACCGCACGGAATACGTTCAAAAAATGCTTAAAAACTACGTCTATCTCAACCCGGGACTGACGATAGATTTTAACGGCGAAAAGTTTTATTCCGAAAATGGTTTAAAAGATCTTTTGATGGAAACCATTAGCGACGAAGATATGGCCTATCCCATAATTCATCTACGTGGCGATGATATTGAAGTTGCCATAACGCACAGTAAAACCCAGTACAGCGAAGAATATCACAGTTTTGTTAATGGCCAAAACACTACCCAGGGCGGTACGCATTTAGCTGCCTTCCGCGAGGCGTTGGTAAAAACCATTCGCGAATTCTACAACAAAAATTACGATGCCAGCGATGTGCGTAAGTCTATCGTTTCAGCAATCAGTATAAAAGTGATGGAGCCCGTTTTTGAAAGCCAGACAAAAACTAAGCTCGGCTCAACCGATATGGGCGGCGATCTGCCAACGGTGCGAACGTTTATAAATGATTTTGTAAAAACACAGCTAGATAATTTTCTGCATAAAAACCCTGAAACTGCTGATGCCATTCAGCGAAAAATAGTGCAGGCCGAACGTGAACGAAAGGAGTTGAGCGGCATCCGAAAACTCGCGAAAGATCGCGCTAAAAAAGCGAATCTTCACAATAAAAAACTACGCGATTGCCGTGTGCATTTGGGAGACGTGAAAAACGAACGCAATCTGGAATCTACACTTTTTATTACCGAGGGAGATTCCGCGAGCGGAAGTATTACCAAAAGTCGCGACGTAAATACGCAAGCCGTTTTTTCACTCCGTGGAAAGCCGTTGAATACTTACGGAATGACTAAAAAAATTGTGTATGAAAACGAGGAATTCAATCTGTTGCAAGCGGCACTGAATATTGAGGATTCCATGGAAGATTTGCGGTACAACAACATCGTAATCGCCACGGATGCCGATGTGGACGGGATGCACATTCGCTTATTGCTCATCACATTCTTCCTTCAGTTCTTCCCTGAATTGATAAAAGAAGGACATTTGTATATTCTGCAAACGCCGCTGTTCCGCGTTCGAAATAAGAAGGAAACCATCTATTGCTATTCCGAAGAAGAAAGAGTAGCCGCCATAGAAAAACTAAAACCAAAACCTGAAATAACCCGCTTTAAAGGTTTGGGTGAAATCTCACCCGATGAATTTGTGCATTTTATTGGCAACGACATTCGCCTGGATCCAGTAATGCTCGATAAATCGATGAGTATTGAAGAATTACTTTCCTTTTATATGGGGAAAAACACACCCGATAGACAGGAATTTATTATTGATAATTTGAAGGTGGAACTTGATAGGGTGGAAGAATAGCTTGCAGCATTCAGAAGCAGTTTGTTAATAGGAGTAACTTTGCGTCCTCTGCGACTCTGCGGTGGAATTTTTACCGCCAAGACGCAGAGAACGTAGAGAATAAAAATAAAGAATAGAGAATAATTCAATGAGTGACGAACTCAACAATAACGAAGAAGAACAAACAGGCCCCGACTATTTGGGCGTAAACGACGATACCTCCGGCGACACCATAAAAAAGGTTACCGGCATGTACCGCGACTGGTTTTTGGATTACGCCAGCTACGTAATCCTGGAACGCGCCGTGCCTGCAATTGAGGACGGTTTTAAACCCGTGCAGCGACGCATTATGCAGTCTATGAAAGATTTGGACGATGGACGCTACAACAAGGTCGCAAACATTGTTGGGCATACCATGCAGTACCACCCGCACGGGGACGCGAGTATTGCCGACGCGATGGTGCAGATTGGCCAAAAGGATTTGCTTATCGACACCCAAGGAAACTGGGGAAATATTTTAACTGGCGATAGTGCCGCCGCTTCGCGATATATTGAGGCGCGGCTTTCAAAGTTTGCCTTGGATGTGGTTTACAATCCAAAAGTTACCCGCTGGCAAGCTTCGTACGACGGCCGTAGAAAAGAGCCAATCAACCTTCCGGTTAAATTCCCATTGCTGTTGAACCAAGGCGGAGAGGGAATCGCAGTGGGACTTTCCACCAAAATCCTTCCGCACAATTTTATTGAACTTATTGATGCCTCCATCAAGCATCTGCAGGGCAAGAAATTCACGATTTATCCAGATTTCCCAACGGGTGGATTGATGGATGTGGCCGATTACAACGATGGGATGCGCGGCGGAAAAATCCGTAGCCGGGCGCGCATTAACCAACTCGATAAAAACACACTTGTAATTACTGAAATTCCCTTTGGCACCAATACTTCATCGCTGATTGATACCATTCTCAAAGCGAACGACAAAGGAAAAATAAAAATTAAAAAGATAGAGGACAACACCGCTGCCGAAGTGGAAATCCAGATCCATTTGCCCAGCGGCATTTCCCCCGATAAAACCATTGATGCGCTTTATGCATTCACGGGTTGTGAAACTTCGGTATCGCCGCTCGGTTGTGTAATTGAGGATAACAGGCCTTTGTTTGTTGGTGTTTCTGAAATGCTCCGCCGAAGTACCGACCGCACGGTGGAACTGTTGAAAAGTGAGCTTGAAATACAATTGGATGAATTGGAGGAACAGTGGCATTTTGCTTCCCTTGAAAGAATTTTCATTGAAAACCGAATCTATCGCGACATAGAGGAAGAGGAAACTTGGGAAGGTGTAATTGCCGCAATTGACAAAGGTTTGCAGCCGCACATTCAGCATTTAAAGCGCGCCGTAACCGAGGAGGATATTGTGCGATTGACTGAAATTCGAATCAAAAGAATTTCAAAATTCGATATTGATAAGGCGCAGCAAAAGATTGAGGCATTGGAAGATAGCATCGCTCAAATAAAACATCACTTAGCACATTTGATTGAATATGCGATAGATTATTTCAAAAGGCTGAAAAAGGATTATGGCGCTGGAAAAGAGCGCAAAACCGAAATCAGGACTTTTGATGATATTGAGGCTACAAAGGTGGTAATCAGAAACACAAAACTCTATGTAAACCGCGAGGAAGGTTTTGTGGGCACCAGCCTAAAACGCGATGAATACGTTACCGACTGCAGCGATATTGACGATATTATCGTTTTCACCGAGGACGGAACAATGATGGTCACCAAAGTGGACGCCAAAACTTTTGTGGGAAAAAATATAATCCACGTGGCGGTTTTCAAAAAGAAGGACAAACGCACTATTTACAATATGATTTACCGCGACGGTGCCCGCGGTGCAAATTATGTGAAGCGCTTTGCCGTAACCTCTATCACGCGCGACAAGGAATACGATATGACTAACGGAACCAAAGGTTCCAAAGTGCTTTATTTTACCGCAAACCCCAATGGCGAAGCCGAAGTTGTTACAATATATCTGCGCCAAAGCGGAAGCATTAAAAAGCTAAAATTCGATCTGGATTTTGCCGATCAGTTGGTGAAGGGAAGAAATTCCAAAGGAAATATTGTCACCAAATATTCTATCAAAAAAATTGAATTGAAAGAGAAAGGTCTTTCAACGCTAAAACCCCGTAAAATATGGTTTGACGATTCAGTGCAGCGATTGAATGTTGACGAACGCGGCGAACTTTTGGGTGAATTCAGAAAAGAGGATAGGTTGCTGATCGTGAAGCAGAGCGGAGTAGTAAAAACCGTTGTGCCAGATCTTCAGCTTCGTTTTGATGACGATATGATAATTCTTGAAAAGTGGGACCCCAAAAAACCGTTGAGCGCCATTTATTGGGAAGGCGAAAAGGAATTGTTTTATGTGAAACGTTTCTTTATTGAACATCCCGATAAAGAGGAAACTATAATTACCGAGCATTCCAATTCATATTTAGAAAAAATATTTACCGATTACCGCCCAATGGCCGAAGTGGTCTTCGCCAAAAAAAGAGGGCAGGAGCGCGAGGAAAACATGGAATTGAATTTGGAGGAATTCATTGCTATAAAAGGAATCACAGCTATGGGGAATCAGTTGACCAAAGAAAAGGTTTTGGAAATTAACACGATGGAGCCGCTTCCATATACGCCTCCCGCCCCTGCAGAGCCAAAGGAAATGGACGTGGTGGATGAAGAGGATTTGAATGAGGAAACAAATACTCCCGAAGATGAAAACGAAACCGATGAATCCATTACCGATAATGATGGGCAGGGACGATTGTTTTGATGTTTTGAAATAATTATATAAAATCCGTTTCCATTTTATTTTAAGACGACCCCAACCCTAGGTTCACCCGTATAAAAGCCTTCCCAAAGCCATAGAAAAGCCATAGAAAAGCCATAAATAAAGTATGAATACAGTATGAAATCTACTGAATGAACACAGTGTGGATTATAAATAACACTGAATTTATTGGTATTAATGATTCTATGATTATCTACAGTGCGCCAAATTCTGAGAAATTTCGATTACTATATTTGATAGGATAAAAACCGGCAATGTTTTTCTCTATGCCTACCATAATGCTTTTGTAATGAACCCTAAAGCTGTAGATATAGAGTTATTATTGAAACCAAAATGCAGGATCTTTGTAAAATTTATAGCTTTTGGTTAACCAAGAAACACTACGCATTTTATACAAAAGAATATTTCTACAGTTTCAACTTACAAACCTTTTGATTTTCAAAAGAAAAACACTATTTTTGCACCCCTCTTAGCGACGAGTCAGGAATAAGAGGAATTGAAGCAAAATAAAAACAAACCCTTCTGTGGGATAGTCGCAGTAAAATCCTGAAAGAGCGCAGAATACAAAGCATTGATTTTTAAAGCATTTGCGGTGAAAATCAATTTTACAAACAAATGGCTGATAAAGCAAACAAAGAAGAAGTGCAGGTAGAAGATACTGCAACTCAAAACGGGGAAGCTACAAAACCCCAAAAGGAAGTTTCCTTAAAGGAAAGCAACCCTGAAAAATTTCTAAAGGAATTCAACTGGCACAACTATGAAGAGGGAATTGATCCTATCGACGACGGAAAGCTTGAGGAATTCGAAAAACTGGTAGCAGAGAATTTCGTTGACACACTAGATGACGAGGTTGTTGAAGGGAAAGTGGTTTACATCACTGATCGTGATGCAATCATTGACATTAACGCGAAAAGTGAAGGTGTTGTTTCATTGAACGAATTCCGTTACAATCCAGATTTAAAAGTTGGTGACAAAGTAGAAGTATTGATCGACGTTCGTGAGGACAGCACTGGTCAATTAATTCTTAGCCACCGTAAAGCTAGAACCATTAAGGCTTGGGATCGCGTAAATGCTGCCCACGACGAAGCTACAATCGTAAACGGTTACGTAAAATGCCGCACAAAAGGTGGTATGATCGTAGATGTTTTCGGTATCGAAGCTTTCTTGCCAGGTTCGCAAATTGATGTTAAACCAATCCGTGATTACGACGTTTACGTTGGTAAAACAATGGAATTTAAAGTTGTTAAAATTAACCACGAGTTTAAAAACGTTGTTGTTTCTCACAAAGCGCTTATTGAAGCGGATATTGAAGAGCAGAAAAAAGAAATCATCGGCCAGCTTGAAAAAGGACAGGTACTTGAAGGTGTTGTTAAAAACATCACTTCATACGGTGTATTCGTTGATCTTGGTGGTGTTGATGGACTTGTTCACATTACAGACCTTTCTTGGTCACGTATCAACCACCCGAATGAGATTGTTGAACTTGATCAGAAATTGAACGTTGTAATTCTTGATTTCGATGAAGATAAAACACGTATCCAATTAGGTCTTAAGCAATTGAACGCTCACCCATGGGAAGCTCTTGGAGAAGAGTTGAAAGTTGGTGATAAAGTAAAAGGTAAAGTAGTTGTTATTGCAGACTACGGTGCGTTTATTGAGGTTGCTGAAGGTGTTGAAGGTCTTATCCACGTTAGCGAAATGTCTTGGAGCACACACTTGCGCAGCGCTCAGGATTTCGTAAATGTTGGTGATGAGGTTGAAGCGGTAATCCTTACAATGGATAAGGAAGAACGCAAAATGAGCCTTGGTATTAAGCAAATGACTCCAGACCCATGGACTGATATCACTAAAAAATACCCAGTTGGTTCACGCCACAAAGGTATTGTTCGCAACTTCACCAATTTTGGTGTTTTTGTTGAACTTGAAGAAGGTATCGATGGTCTTATCTACATAAGCGATCTTTCTTGGACCAAGAAAATCAAGCATCCAAGTGAATTCACTAACATTGGTGACGAACTTGAAGTGGTTGTATTGGAATTGGACGTTGAAGGCCGTAAACTTAGTTTAGGTCACAAACAAACCGAAGAAAATCCTTGGGATAAATACGAAGACGAATTTGCTGTAGGAACCAAGCACACTGCCACTATTGACGAGGTAGTTGACAAAGGCGCAACCGTAAAATTCAACGATGATATCGTAGCTTTCGTACCAAGCCGTCACCTTGAAAAAGAAGATGGTTCTATGTTGAAGAAAGGTGATGAAGCAGAATTCCAAATTATTGAATTCAACAAAGAATTCAAGAAAGTGGTTGCTTCACATATGATTATTCACAAAGAAGAAGAAGCGAAGATTGTAAAAGCTGCCGCGAAAAAGCAAGCTCAGGATGCTGAGGAGGCAAAGCCAACATTAGGTGATGCCAATGCAAAATTGCAAGAGCTTAAAGACAAAATGGACGGTAAAAAATAATCGTTTCATTTATAAATAACGAAAAGCCTTTCTGAAACGAAAGGCTTTTTTTATGCCTTAGACATAATCAATTTCAAATACTTCACTTTAAAAAGCCAAAAAAAACGTATTTTTGCTTTCTGAATACAATTCAGAACTTCCTATGAGCCAAAAAGTGTTACTGAACGCAACCGAGATAAACATTGCGCTTAACCGTTTGGCTTGCCAATTGATTGAAAAACACGACGATTTTTCCAAAACAGTACTTATCGGAATCCAGCCAAGAGGCGTCTTTTTGGCTGAAAGACTAAAAACCCTGCTTGAAACTGAATATAAAATTAAGAACATTAAGCTTGGATATTTGGACATTACTTTTTACCGCGATGATTTCCGAAGAGGTGAAAAACCATTGGAGGCCAACAAAACCAAAATAAATTTTATTGTTGAGGATAAAAATGTAGTCTTTATAGACGATGTGCTCTTCACCGGAAGAAGCATCCGCTCCGCATTGACTGCCGTTCAATCTTTCGGAAGACCTTTGGAAATTGAATTGCTGACGTTGATAGACCGTCGTTTCAGCCGCCATTTACCAATCCAACCAGATTATCGAGGAAGACAAGTAGATGCAATCAATGGTGAAAAAGTAAAAGTATGCTGGAAAGAGAACGATGGGGAAGACGCAGTTTACCTAGTAAAAAATTGAAACGAAACTGAAACAGAAAATTGACAACCGATAACCGATAACCGAACATGAGCGAACTAAGTGTAAACCACTTACTGGGAATAAAATACATCACCGAAGCCGATATTCAACTCATCTTCGAAACGGCAGATCATTTTAAAGAAGTTATCAATCGGCCCATCAAAAAAGTTCCTTCACTTCGCGACATTACCATTGCCAATCTCTTTTTTGAAAACAGTACGCGTACCAAGCTCTCCTTTGAACTTGCAGAGAAAAGGCTTTCCGCAGACGTTATAAACTTCGCTTCTTCGAGTTCCTCTGTTACGAAAGGCGAAACGCTGATTGATACCGTAAATAATATCCTTTCAATGAAAGTGGATATGGTGGTGATGCGCCACCCCAATCCGGGCGCGGGCGTATTTCTTTCAAAACACGTAAATGCCAGCATTATTAACGCAGGCGATGGTGCCCACGAACATCCTACGCAAGCTTTGCTGGATACGTATTCCATCCGTGAAAAACTTGGGGATGTTGCTGGTAAAAACGTGGTAATTGTTGGTGATATTCTCCATTCACGAGTTGCACTTTCAAATATTTTTGCACTTCAAAAACTTGGAGCAACAGTTAAGGTCTGTGGTCCTAAAACGCTTATTCCTAAATATATAGAAAAACTTAATGTAGGGATTGAAACAAACCTTCGCAAAGCGTTGGAATGGTGCGATGTGGCAAATATGCTACGCGTGCAAAACGAACGGATGGACATCAGTTATTTTCCCACAACTCGGGAATATACACAGCAATTCGGACTCAATAAAAAAATACTCGATTCCCTAAATAAAGAAATTGTTGTGATGCACCCTGGCCCGATAAATCGAGGAGTTGAAATAACGAGCGATGTTGCGGACAGCAAACAATCCATTATTTTGGAACAAGTACAGAACGGCGTTGCCATACGTATGGCGGTAATCTATTTATTGGCTTCAAAAATAAAACATCATGAAGATTGAGAATCACCCAAACTATGTGGTCCTTGAAGATGAAAAGGACGATATTATTGACTTTGCTTCATTTATAGAAAGCCAGGTTCTTTCAAAATACAAAGGACAAAATGTAGTATTGAATCTTTTGAAGTACGATACGCTGGAATTGCCGCAATTATTGCAATTTCTTAAAACCTCAAACCTTCACCGAAAAACTAAACAATCCTTCGTAATCGTAAACGATGCGATCGAGGTAGACGAAGTTCCCTTTGAAATGATCGTTGTGCCAACGCTTCAAGAAGCAGGTGATATTGTGGAAATGGAGGAGATTGAAAGAGACCTTGGATTTTAAATTTACGATTGCCAATTGTAGATTTTATAAAATCCCAAATGCTAAATCGTAAATGAAACTAACAATCCTCGGATGCCATTCTGCCACACCCACAGCCTCGGCGCACCCAACGGCGCAGGTATTGGAGATAAAGGGTCATTTGTTTTTGATTGATTGTGGAGAAGGAACCCAAATGCAACTACGCAAATACAGGGTAAAGTTTTCACGCATTCGACATATTTTTATTTCACACCTGCACGGCGACCATTTTTATGGGTTAGTTGGACTTATTTCTACTTTTCTGCTTTTGGGAAGGGAAGCAGAGCTGCACATTTACGGGCCAAAGGGCATAAAGCAAGCCATTCTGCTTCTTTTAAAATTGGGGAAAGCTTATACCAATTATCCCTTGTATTTTCATGAATTGGAAGAAACCACGCCACAAATTATTTTTGAGGATGATAAAGTTTCTGTGGAAACCATTCCTTTGGACCACCGGGTTTATACCAACGGATTTCTTTTCAAGGAAAAACCGGATGACAGAAAATTAGATATTGAAAAGGCCCGAAAGCTCAATATTGACTTGAGTTATTACAACAAAATAAAGCAAGGTTTTGATGTTGAAAACAAAGCGGGGAAACTGATTCCTAATAAAGAAATAACTTTTGATCCGCCATCGCCAAAAAGTTACGCCTATTGCAGCGATACGGCGTACTATCCCGAGATAGTTCCGCAGATAGAAAGCGCAACCGTACTTTACCACGAATCTACTTTTTTGGAAGAGCATTACCATCTTTGTGAAAAAACAAAACACAGTACCGCCAAGGAAGCAGGAGTGATTGCGCGAAAGGCAAAGGTGGGAACCCTAATTCTTGGACATTATTCAGGACGGTACGGTAATTTGGAACTTTTCAGAAAAGAAGCTCAGGAGATTTTTGAAAATGTGGAATTGGCAGAGGATGGAAAGACTTTTTCATTCTAAATTTTAATACATATTTAATACCGGCATATTTCAAAACTTCTGCAAAACAGTTAACTTGCAGTTTAATTTCAAAAAATGTCAGAAAAACTTCACCATTACCGAAAATCATACGAAAAAGGCGAACTTTCCAAGACATCGGTTGATGCAAACCCAATGCAGCAATTCCGCACCTGGTTTTTTGAGGTGAAGGACAGCGGGGGAGTGGATGAAGTAAATGCGATGACCATTTCCACAATCGGCACCGATGGTTTTCCCAAGGGGCGTGTAGTTCTGTTGAAAAAATACGACGAATACGGCTTCTATTTTTACACCAATTACAACAGTGAAAAAGGCAAATCCATAGCCAATAACAACAGGGTCTCGCTTTCCTTTTTTTGGCCAAATATGGAGCGGCAGATTATCATAAAAGGAACCGTTGAAAAAACTTCGGAAGCAGATTCAACCAATTATTTTCATTCAAGACCCAAGGGAAGCCAATTGGGCGCAGCGGTTTCGCATCAAAGTGAAATTGTAGCTTCCAGAGAGGTTTTAGAAAAAAACTTGGCTGAGCTCGAAAAAAAATACGAAAATAAAGAAATTCCCAAACCTGAAGATTGGGGTGGTTTTCTTGTAAAACCTGTTTCAATTGAATTTTGGCAGGGCAGGCCCAATAGGCTTCATGACAGGATTCGTTATACTTTGAAGGACGACGATTGGGTCATTGAACGCTTGGCACCATAGTTTTAAAAATTCCAAAAACCTGAAACAATCTTTATGAAAACACTATACTTAGTAAGACACGCAAAATCATCTTGGAAACACGATGTGGATGATCATAAACGCCCTTTAAAAGGAAGGGGAGAACGTGATGGAAAACTGGTGTCAAAAAAAGTGGGGAAGGAGATTGATCCACCCCAGCGAATAATCAGCAGTGACGCTACCCGCGCACTTTCCACAGCATATTTTTTTAAAGATGCTTTAAAAATAGATGACTCAAACTTTGAAACCAATCACGAACTTTATGATTTTAGTGGTCAAAACGTAATGCGAATTATAAAATCATTGCCAGATAGTCTCGATAAAGTTATGATTGTGGGACATAACCATGCTTTCACCTCCGTTGCAAATATGCTCGGAAACCGTTATATTGACAATGTTCCCACCTGTGGCTTTGTGATGTTGCAGTTTGACGAAAAAAAGTGGAGCGATATAACCACGGGTGAAACCGTTAAAACCATTTTCCCACGGGACCTCAAATAATGACCGAAAAAATTGATATACATACACAAGTTCGCAATCAATACAATAATAGGGAATTAAGCTGGTTACAGTTTAATGCCCGGGTTTTGCAGGAAGCGAACGATAAAAAATTGCCCTTATTGGAGAGACTTCGGTTTTTGGGTATTTTTTCAAACAATCTTGATGAATTTTTTAAGGTACGCTACGCCACTATCAGGAGAATCGTAGAAGCTGGAAAAACAGGGCGTAGTTTTTTGGGAGGTATTTCGGCAAAAGATCTTTTGGAAGAAATAACCCTTATGGTAATAGACCAGCAGGCACACAGTTTGAATATACTTAGCAACATTCAAAAGGAACTTCAGAAGGAAAATATCTTCATCATAGATGAAACTGAAATTACACCAGACCAGAGCAAGTTTATTTCTGAATACTTCATTCGCCATGTGAGCCCCGCAATGATGACTATTATGATAGGGGAACTGGACGAATTTCCCAGTTTGAGGGACAGTGCGGCATATCTTGCTGTGACGATGATGATGAGCAAGGAAGATGATACTTTTGAGGCAAAGTATAATTATGCGCTTATCGAAATTCCCCGAACCATAGACCGCTTTGTAGTGCTTCCGCCACAGGGAGAAAAGCAATATGTTATTATTCTTGATGACCTTATTCGCCATTGTCTTCACAATATATTCAGCATTTTTAAATATGAAAACATTTCGGCACATATGATTAAGATTACCCGTGATGCCGAACTGGACATTGACAGTGATTTAAGCCGAAGTTTTATAGATAAAATTTCAAAAAGCGTTAAAAATAGAAGTGTGGGCGATCCCGTACGATTTGTGTATGACAAGAGTATTGATAAAAAGACGCTTCAGTTTTTATTAAACAAGATGGGAATTGACAAAACCGATAGTATTATTCCCGGGGGTCGCTATCACAACCGTCGCGATTATATGAATTTTCCCAGATTGGGAAGACCAGATTTGCAGTACGAGCCACAAGAACCATTGCCCATTCACGGGTTGAGCCTACAGGGAAGTCTTTTTGATAGAATAGCCGAGAAAGATTATTTGCTGCACACTCCCTATCAAACTTTTATGTACGTGGTGAAGTTTTTACGCGAAGCGGCCCTGGACCCAAAAGTAAAATCAATCAAAATCACCATTTATCGCTTGGCAGAAGTATCGCACATTGCCAGTTCGCTTATCAACGCAAAAAAGAACGGAAAGGATGTTACGGTACAGATAGAGCTTCAGGCACGCTTTGACGAGGAAGCAAATATAGAATATGCCGAATTGCTTCAGAGCGAAGACATCCGTTTAATTTTTGGTGTAAAGGGATTGAAAGTACACTGCAAGGCGTGTCTTGTGGAAAGAGTGGAAAACAATAAAAGTGTACGCTACGGAATTTTAAGTACAGGTAACTTTAACGAGTCTACCGCCCGTCTTTATACAGATTACACGCTTTTTACAGCAGACCCACGCATATGTAAGGAAATAAACAAAGTTTTTGAGTTTTTCGAGGTTAATTACCAAGTGCGCAAATACCGCCACCTTATAGTATCGCCACATTATACCCGTAAGGCAATCTATCATTTGATTGATACTGAAATAAAAAACAAAAAAGCAGGACTGCCAAGTGGCATAAAATTGAAGCTGAATAGTCTTTCAGACTATAAAATGATTGATAAGCTATATGAAGCGAGTAGGGCAGGCGTGAAGATAAAAATGATAGTGCGTGGTATTTGCTGCCTGATTCCCGGAGTGGAGGGAATGAGCGAGAATATTGAAGCCATAAGCATTGTAGGAAAGTATTTGGAGCACCCACGCTTGTTTATTTTTGAAAATGGAGGCGATACCAAAGTATATATTTCCTCTGCAGATTTTATGGGAAGAAACCTTGATAATAGGGTAGAGATATCCTGTCCTATTTATGATGAGAACATTAAGCGGGAAATTCTTGAGAACTTTGAAATAGGATGGAGCGATAATGTGAAGGCTCGCGTAATAAGTATTAAAAACGATAATGCTTATTTGAAGAACAACAAAAAGCCGATACGTTCCCAATTTAAAATGTATGATTATTATTTAAAAAAACTTGAAGTAAACTGATTTGTTGAAAATAGAAAAATATGGCGCGGTAGATATTGGCAGTAATGCCATACGCTTGCTAGTAATGTCGGTAATAGAGCAGAAGGGAAGAGACACTATTTTTAAAAAAACATCTTTGGTACGTGTGCCCATACGCTTGGGTGCCGAAGTTTTTCTCGATGGAAAAATCTCCGATACCAGTGCCAATCGCATGATAGATGCCATGACGGCTTTTAAATTGCTCATGAAAACCCACAATATATCCCGTTTTCGTGCCTGTGCCACTTCTGCAATGCGGGAGGCTAGCAACGGGCACCAAGTTGCCGAAGCAATTGAAAAGAAATGCGGACTCTCCATAAATATTATTGATGGCAATGACGAGGCGGCTATAATAGCTTCCACAGATTTAAAAAACTTGATACAGGATGATAAGGTTTTTCTTTATGTAGATGTAGGTGGCGGAAGTACAGAACTTACCGTTTTTGCGGATGGTAAAAACATGGCCTCACGAAGTTTTAAACTAGGAACGGTCCGTCTTTTGGAAGACAGGGTGAACGAAAGTATTTGGGGAGAAATGGAGCTATGGATAAAAAAAGAACTCAAGGATTATAAACGTGTCTCTATGATTGGTAGTGGCGGCAATATTAACTCTATCTTTAAAAAGAGCGGCAAGAAACTCGGGAAGCCTTTAAGCTATCTGTATCTTTCTTCTTATTACGAATTGATGAAATCGCTTAGCTACGAAGAGCGCATTACCGAGCTGGATATGAACCCAGACCGCGCCGATGTGGTAATTCCGGCCACGCGCATCTACCTATCCGCAATGAAATGGAGCAAAGCAAAAAACGTGTATGTTCCCAAAATAGGGCTTAGTGACGGGATTGTAAAAAGTCTTTATAATGAAAAGATTGCTGCGGAATTGGAGGTGAATTCTTGAGGTAAGTGTTGGTAATTGTACTTAGTATATTATTTCGTGATAATCATAAAATTTAGTCCGATTTATACATATCCAGATTGGATTTCTTGCGAAACCAAAATGTTAGTCAATAGACCGAAAATTAATATGAGAAATGTTTTTTTTAAAAGTCTAATAAACATTTATATAAAAGCAACTATTTCTTTTATTCCCTTATATATTTATAATTGGGCAACTCCAGTCCATCTAAAATAATTACTCCTCGTCCTTTGGCGTTTTGTTTTTACCTTTCTTTCTAGGGGACAGCTTATATATTAACCATCCAAACCCAACCAATAGATGCAGTACAATAACTATGATGACAATTAGAAAAGGTGCTCATGGGTTTTTATTTTAGGCTGAGTGTTTATAAAATTTTGAATGATGTAAGCTTCCTAAAATAAGGATTTTATAAACTACTCCTGGATTTTTATCCATTCAATAGTATCATCGTCCACAAACTTTATTACCATGGTAGTGGCGTGCAATGTCCACAAGCCTATTCTTTTTTCGGAAATGGTGTAATACAAAAAGTTGTTACTGGTTCGGTTTGGTGTGCCCAAGAGGGTGATAATTTCCTCTTTGTCAAGCTCGCGGATGGTGTCGTTGTACACTACACTGTCCAAAAATTTTTCACGATAGGGGTAAGCATCGCCCTTTTTTGTTTTCCATTTTGTTGAAGTGAAATAGGTTTCATCTTGGTTTTGTGGGTTGGAAGTATCTTTATTACAGCTTGTTGTTACCAAAATAACTATGAATATTATAAGCAATCGCATAGAAAGAAATTTTATGAAAACTAAATAGATATTTAAACATATTAGTTCCTTTTTCTATAGATTGTTACAGCCTTTTTTGAACTGCTTTGCGTTCCTTTTCTTCCATTTGCGCACTAATAAAAGGAATGCGGGGCGCTAGAAAATAACCTGTAAGGCTTGCAAAAAGTATGGGTATAAAATACGTAAACCCCGTAAGCGTGGCCAAAAGAATTGTAGTACTCATAGGTGTTCGCGTTACACAAGCATTTATTGCTGCCATGCAACTAACTATTGTAAGCGAAAGACTGATTGATGGAAAGATGCTGTGGATTAACAATCCCAGGGCAGTGCCACAGAAAAATAGCGGAATAATAAACCCACCGCGCCATCCTGAGGTTACGGTTATTGCAATGGCAATTATTTTAAATACAAGTACTGCCACAAGAAATTTGATGGTAAAGTCGCCCACTAGCAAGGTCTCAATTTCGAAATGGCTGAAGTAACGGGTAAGCGGAATGTAAAAGGAAATCACTCCCAGTAAAAGCCCGCCGATTAACGTTTTCACATAGATAGGGACTGATAATTTTCCGAAGAGGTTTTTAAAAAATTTGGTGCAGAATATAAAACCCCAGCCTACAAAAGTGGCAATAACCGCAAATAGGACAGCCCAGGCAAAATCGAACACCGTTGCCATCTCATAAGCTGGCAAATGCCATGTAGGTCCCAACCCCAAATGGACAATAAGGGCAAATACGATATAACTGAACCCGCTCGCCACGAGTGCGGGGATGATGGCTTGATAATACTCCACAGCGTGTTTGTGATGGAGAATTTCCAAGGAAAACAAACTCCCGCCCAAGGGTGCTCCAAATAAAGCGGTAAAGCCCGAAGCCATTCCAGCAATACTGAGGGAGCGCAATTCTTCGCCTTTTAATCTGAAGATTTTTCCCAACCAACTTCCAGTAGAACCTGTGACCTGAACCAAAGGAGCTTCCGGTCCCAAACTTCCCCCTGAAGCAACACATAAAAGAGAAGACAATACCATGGACGGATTATTTTTGGGATCTAATTTGCCTTTGTTGAACCGAATGTTGTTTACGATGAGTTGCATTTCACCCGGATCACCGATAAAGTAGATTATCAGCCCGGCCAACAGCCCGCAAATAGCCATTACGGGGATAACGAACCAGCCTTGATAGGCTCCCAAAAAATCGGTAAGGAGCATCAGCACTACCCAGTAACAACCTGAAATCAATCCCCCAAGTAACCCGAGTAGCGCCCAGAGAAGAAACATACGGCTAAAAACGAAAGGATTGAACCGAATGGGACGATCTAAAATATCAGCATATTTTACAAGTTTTCTTCTTCTTTTCAGTTTCATTTCGAAGAATTTAAAAATGAATTACCCGTGAATAGATTGGTGTTTTCCCAAATCTTTCATTACATCGGCTTCAAAGGAAAGCAGGTCATTCCATTTTTGGTCCACTTCTTTTCGGTCGCCGTATTGGCGGGCAAAGCCGAGGAACATCGTGTAGTGGTTTGCTTCGCTTACCATCAGTTTTCTGTAAAATTCCGCCAATTCTTTGTCTTCCAATTCCTCGCTTAAAAGCCGAAAACGCTCACAACTTCGGGCTTCAATTAAAGCTGCGTATAATAAACGATGAACAAGTTGGGTGGTGCGGCTTCCGCCTTTTGGGAAGAATTGAACAATCTGCAGCACATATTCGTCCTTTCTGTCGCGGCCTAATACCCAGCCATTCTCAAGGATTTTGTCGTGCACCATTTTGAAATGGCTTATTTCTTCCTTTACCAAAGCAATCATTTCCTGAACGAGCTCAGTATATTCCGGAAAGCTCACAATCAAGGAAACCGCTGTGGAAGCTGCCTTCTGCTCGCACCAAGCGTGGTCGGTAAGAATGTCTTCTATATTTTTTTCAACAATGTTTACCCAGCGAGGGTCTGTGGGAAGTTTTAAACCAAGCATAAAAATTGTTTCAAGTTCAAGGTTTCAGGTTTCAGGTTTTTCTTCAAAAGAATTCGGTTGTTGAACGAAGCCGAAAACTACTGTTTAATTATACATCCAAATCAAATTCCTTCCGCAATTTTTCAATCATCGGATTCAATTCCTTCATTTTTTCAAACTTTTCACGAGTGGTGTAAGCATACCTTTTTTCAGCGGTTTCGTTTACGGTTATGTCCAGATCTATATCGTAATTCTGAAGTTTTTCACGCAAAAAACCAAGCAATTCGTACTTTGCGCGTTCTACTTCGGTCTTTATGGTTTGGTTTGGGAATTCAAGATGAATGATGGCGCCATCCAGTTTTGGAACTCCCATCGTTAAATGTGAAAGCAGGTTATATTTTCCATCACCTTCAACGTTTGCCGTATACTCCGTCCAAGCAGCCTGCATTTCTTCCTCAGAAAAATGGTTAACGGGAAGATTTTCAGCATCCGGTTGGTTTGCAACCAGTTCTTGCTTTATCTCCTGCTTTTTCTGAATGCTTTTCAGTGAAAGCGCGGAAACCTTTTTGGCGTTTCTTTCAGCTAGGATTTGGGGGCGTTCGATAACCTTTTCAGCTTGTCCGTTGTCAGTTTTCGGTTGTGTGTTTTCATTGCCAATTGCCTCTGAAGGTTCACTTACTTCTCTTTTTTCAGATTCGAATTCGGTTTCTATTTCGTTTTTTTTCGGAGATTGGGGCGCAATAGTTCCCGCGGAAGTTATCTTTTCCGAAGTAAATTTTTCACTCTTAAAATAGGAGGGAGGTATTACGAAACGCTGGCCGTTATTGGAGTTTTTTTTTTCGCCCTGAAAAGTTAGGGAAGCAAGCTGCATTAGGCAAAGTTCTACCAATAGCCGTTGGTTTTGACTGTTTTTATATTTCAAGTCGCAGGTGTTTGCAATGTCAATGCCGTTAATTAAAAACTGTGTATCTGTTTTCTGGGATTGTTCAAAATACATTGCTTTTACCTGTTCGCCAACTTCCAATAAATCTATAGTTTGCTGGTTTTTGCAGACCAAAAGATCGCGGAAATGGGATGCGAGGCCCATTATAAAATGGTGCCCATCAAATCCTTTAGACAGAATATCGTTGTAAGTAACTAAAACCTGCGGAATGTTGTTCTCCAAAAGCAAATAGGTTATTTGAAAGTACCACGTATAATCCAGTACGTTCAGATTTTCGGTAACGGCTTCGCGGGTCAGGTTTTTTCCAGCGAAACTAACAACCCTATCAAAAATAGAGAGTGCGTCACGCAAAGCTCCATCAGCTTTCTGGGCGATAATGTGCAAGGCGTCGTCTTCGGCATCTATATTTTCTGCCTTTGCAACTTCGGCTAAATGTTCCTTAATATCACGCACGCCGATTCTTCTGAAATCAAAAATCTGGCAGCGTGAAAGTATGGTGGGTATTATTTTGTGCTTTTCGGTAGTTGCCAAAATGAAAATGGCGTGCTTCGGCGGTTCTTCCAAGGTTTTTAGAAAAGCATTAAAAGCCGCTGAAGAGAGCATATGCACCTCGTCAATAATATAAACCTTGTATTTTCCAACCTGTGGCGGGATTCTAACCTGATCTATCAAATTACGGATATCATCAACGGAGTTGTTGGAGGCGGCATCGAGTTCAAAAATATTAAAAGCGAAATCTTCACCTTCCCTTTCTGTGCCGTCCTGGTTTATTTTCTTGGCGAGAATTCGTGCGCAAGTTGTTTTTCCCACACCGCGCGGTCCCGTAAAAAGCAATGCTTGCGCGAGGTGATTGTTTTCTATGGCATTTTCCAAAGTATTTGTAATGGCCTGTTGCCCTACAACGTCTTTAAAAACGGCAGGGCGGTATTTGCGGGCTGATACAATGAAGTGTTCCATAGTGCGGAAACAAATATAAAGATGTACAACGGGTTTTAAAAAAATAGCTGTTCGTATTTTCCTATATTTATTAACATTGGAGTACTTTTGCACAGCAGGCCGCCTTATCGCTGCCGAAGTTAATTCGGGAGAGGAAAGTCCGGACACCATAGGGAAGCATAGCGGCTAACGGCCGTCGGTCCCGAACTCGCTTCGGGATTAGGACAAGTGCAACAGAAAGGATGTACAGGTAATGCTGTAGTGAAACCAGGTAAACTCTATGCGGTGAAATGCCACGTAAACCTGTGCTTGAGGGTACCCGCCCGATGCAGGAGGGTAGGCAGATGGAGCGTGCGGGTAACCGTACGTCTAGATAAATGATAAGGGTTAGCTACTGGCTGATACAGAACCCGGCTTATAGGCCTGCATTTTTTTATTTTTCTTCGGCAATTAATTTCTCAATCCACAGTTTTGCTTCATCCAAATCTTTAAAAACGCCAAAGGGCCAATTGTAGAAAGTTTTTTCAAAATTTGCATTTTTGATACAGTTGTCGGTATAGCATACAATAGCTATTCCAACCATTTTGGCATAACGAGTATTGTAGAGTTCGGGATTTAGGTTTATGGCGTATTGGTTTATTCGATTGTCAATATAACCAAAACTTCTTTCGGAGTAATATTCGGCAAATACTTCATGAAGCGCAGCGATATGCTCTAATTCAATCAAAACACCTTCCTTCACAGTGGCAGTAACACAGTGTTCGGTTAGTTCCATGACAATAAAGCCTAAATCAATAGTTTTATTTGTGAACGACAAGATTATTTGTTTTAATTAAAAAAACTGAATACGGAACTTCCGTATTTGCGTGCTTCTACAAAATGGGGAAATGAGGAAAGATCATTTTGTTTTGCGTGTTCAATAATAAGCATTCCTTCCGAATTCAACAAAGAATTGGCCATAATTACTTCCACCAGCTTCTTTAATGCTTCGGTTGTAAAGTCATAGGGAGGGTCTGCAAAGATTACATCATAGTTGCCCGATGCTTTCTCCAAATATTTGCTTACATCAGATTTTACGGTACTGATGGGGAATTCAAATTCTTCTGAAATCTTGTTGATATACTGGATGCATCCCAAATGCCCATCAACCGCCGTAATAGCGGGGACGCCGCGAGAGGCAAACTCAAAACTGATGTTACCTGTTCCTGCAAACAAATCTAAAACTGTAATTTCATCAAAATAATACCGAACCCTTAAAATGTTGAAAAGGGCCTCTTTCGCAAAATCGGTCGTGGGACGCACGGGCAAGTTTTTAGGGGCCGTTAATCTTCTTCCTTTATATGTTCCCGAAATGATCCGCATTAAATCACGTTTTTTAGTATGAAATGGTTGTGTGGCCTATCGTTGCCCAAGTTTTTTATGGAAGTAAAATTTGAATCCATAAACTCCAAATTGCGTATATAGGTATAGGCAATTTTGAAGTTTTCATCATCCTTTTCAATTTCGCCACAAAGAATTACCGGGATATTTTCTGGATTTAGTTTCAATTGCTCCATACAGAAAAGCGTATAATAAATAAAGTCTTCGGGGGTTTTATAGGTATAGCTATTGCAAAGTTGAAGTTCGCTATTTTTCAAAACTATGCAGTCAAAACTGTTTTTCTGAAAGTGTAAATACATTTTGGGCAGTGAGTACTTTTCTTTTTCAAGAATTGTTTTCAACATTATGGTAACGGAATGATAATAGCTAAATGAGCCATATTTTTCAAAGAAAAAATTGTTAATGTTCATAAATGGCACATAGACCACAACGATGTTCTGGTTTTCAACCAAATCGTGCGCCATATAATCATTGGCCAATATTTTTGAATTGAACTTTAAATATTCGCTGGCTTTAGTTTCATCAAACAAGGGCGCGGGAACCAAACTATAAATGGGGGTGGAGTAAACAACTGAAACTTCAGCAAAGTCTGTATTCAAAATATTATTCTTGAACATTATTGATTCAATATCAATCAATAGTTCGTCGGGCGTGGTGCTGTGGTCCAATACTTTTTCTATAAAGAAAATAGGCTCCTCACTCGCTGGGTTTGTCACTAAAAAAGAAAGCCCGTTCAAAGAAATTTGAACGGACAGTCTATTGTTTATTGTATTGTTTATATTATTTGTCTTTTGCTGCATCATAAATTTTTGGCCAGTTTCCTGAAGTATTAACGTCTTCCAGGGAACCTACTTTTATATCTGGACCATTAACGCCATCAACAGATTGAACTTGCATTTCCTGAGTTAAAAGATCCTTGTCCAGATCGCCTAAAATTACCTTTTTTGAAACCTTGGCTTCAAAAACGGAATAGGTGGCATCGTTTTTCGTGATTTTTCCAGCTTTTAGGTCAAACTTAGCGTCCACGCCTTTCACCGGAACATTCATCATGGTTTTGTATCTGTTTGTACTTCCGTAAAGGGAATCTTTAACGGGAGTGAATCCTAAAGTATCTATAAGGGATTCTTCAATAAAATAACCTTCGCTAATTCCAAAGGCTTTGTTTTTTGCAACATCGGCATAACTTGTATCACGTCTTTGTGTGATGGCAAATTTAGCAGTGTCAATAAAACTTATCAAACTGTCCCAATCACCTGTAAAACTTCCTGTTATTTCCTTATGGGCAAGTTCTGCAGCCTGGATGTCTTTTAAATTCTCAATTACTTTTACGTAACGTGCTTCTTTAATTTTATTGAATTCCACCGGGCCCATAACTGAGTTCCATAATTTCCAGCCCAAAAAGATGATGACAATCCAAAGAACAATCTGAATTACTAATTTCATTATTGATATTATTTAAGTGTTGATTTTACTAAAAGGTCTATCGCAAATCTACAATTTTTTTTTGTTCACAAAAGTATATTCCGAAAAAATCATACCTATCTTTAAACCCTCATTGATAGTAGTGAAAGATGAATGTATCTGAATTTTACAGTTTTTTAAAAAATGATTTTCCACATACCACCACCCCTAAACAGGATATTGCGCTTCAATTGTTGGCCAAATTTGTGCTGGGCACGAACAAAAATGAAACGTTTTTATTAAAAGGATATGCAGGAACCGGGAAAACAACAATCGTAGGTTCATTGGTTAAAAATTTGTCCAAAGTAAAAAAGCGTTCCGTACTATTGGCACCCACCGGAAGGGCTGCAAAAGTGATAAGTAACTATTCAAACAAGCAGGCTTTCACTATTCATAAAAAAATATATTTTCCAAAAAGCGAAAAAGGTTCCGTGTCTTTCACTTTACAGCAAAACAAGCATCGCGACACAATTTTTATAGTAGATGAAGCTTCGATGATTCCAGATATAAACCAAGATTCAAAATTGTTTGAAAATGGTTCTCTGCTGGACGATTTGATGCAATACGTATATAGCGGTAATAATTGTAAACTATTGTTGATTGGAGATTCTGCCCAATTGCCCCCAGTGCATTTGGACATAAGTCCTGCGCTTGATGCACTTCTACTTGAAAATCAGTACAATCGTGAAGTAATAAAACTTGAATTGGATGAAGTAGTACGTCAACAAAAAGACAGTGGCATTTTGGAAAATGCTACAAAAATTAGAGAACGCCTCGACGATGAACTATATGAAGCATTTAAATTTTCCGGGACAAATTTTCAAGATATCATCCGCCCCGTCGATGGCCAGGAGATTATGGATGCAATAAACGATAGTTATTCATCTTTAGGAAATGAAGATACTGTTATTATTGTTCGCTCAAATAAAAGGGCGAATCTCTACAATCAAAGCATTCGCGAGCGCATCCTTTTTCAGGAATCCGAACTTTCGGCAGGTGATTATTTAATGGTGGTAAAGAACAATTATTTTTGGGTGGATAGTACCAGTGAGGCAGGTTTTATTGCCAATGGCGATATAATTGAGGTTTTGGAAATTTTCGCTTTTAAGGAATTATATGGGTTTCGTTTCGCCGAAGTGAAAATCAGAATGGTAGATTATCCAAATATGAAACCTCTGGAAACCGTACTTCTTTTGGACACTTTAACCTCTGAAAGCCCTTCGCTAACGTATGATGAATCCAACAAACTTTACCAAGAAGTAATGAAGGATTATGTTTCAGAAAAATCTAAATACAAGAAGTTTCTGGCAGTAAAAAACAATAAATATTTTAATGCGCTACAGGTGAAATTCAGTTATGCCATTACCTGCCACAAATCGCAGGGAGGGCAGTGGAACACTGTTTTTGTGGAGCAGCCATATCTTCCAAACGGTATTGATAAAGAATACCTACGCTGGCTTTATACAGCAGTAACTCGTGCCCGCGAAAAGTTGTATTTAATAGGTTTTAAGGACGAATTTTTTGTAGATTAGTGGTTCATGGAAAACTTGGAAATCGTCATCAGTATTTTTTTGGGCATTGGTTTGGCCGCTGCCGTAGGTTTCCGTGTTTTCTTGCCATTATTGGTCTTGAGCTTAGCCGGTTATTATGAAGTTATCCCTCTGAATGAAAGTTGGCAATGGATGGGAAGTTTAACGGCTGTAATTACTATGGGTGTTGCAACTGCTGTGGAAATATTTGGATATTACATTCCTTGGCTCGACAATTTGTTGGATACAATAGCATTGCCTTTGGCAACCTTGGCAGGGACTGCTGTTATGGTTGCCACGGTTACCGACTTAAGCCCTGTTGTTACTTGGTCTTTGGCCATTATTGCCGGTGGTGGCACTGCCGCTGCAATTAAAGGAAATGCATCCGCAGCAAGGTTAACTTCAACCGCGACAACAGCTGGTACTGCAAACCCTATAATAGCAACCGTGGAAACAGCAATTGCTGCAGTTATGGCTTTTGCTTCTATATTTATACCTATTTTGGCTTTTTTACTTGTGGTATTTCTGTTTTTTGTGATATTTCGATTCTATAAAAAGCTTCGCAAAAAAAGATTGCCACCAACTTAAACTTCTTATTTTTGAAATCATTTTTAAAAACTTCGACTTGAAAATAATAGCAATGATCCCAGCACGATATGGTGCTTCACGGTTTCCCGGAAAATTAATGCAAGATTTGGCTGGAAAGCCCGTAATAGTCAGAACATATGAAGCCGCAAAAGCAACTGATCTCTTCGAAGAAGTATATGTGGTTACCGATAGTGATGTGATCTTTAAAGAAATTGAAGCCAACGGCGGCAAGGCAATTATGAGCCAAAAGGAACACGACTGCGGAAGCGACCGTATTGCCGAGGCTGTGGAACATATGGATGTGGATATTGTGGTAAATGTTCAAGGCGATGAACCTTTTACCAGCCGCGAGGGCTTGGAAAAGGTCTTAGCAGTGTTCAATGAACCAGATGCAGACAAAATTGATTTGGCTTCACTTATGTCCGAAATACATGATTGGAAGGAAATCAATGACCCGAATACCGTAAAAGTAATTGTTGATAAGGACAACTTTGCACTTTATTTTTCACGGTCGCCCATTCCATATCCCCGTGATAAAAACGTTGCAATACAATATTATAAGCATAAAGGAATATATGCGTTCAGAAAACAAGCCATCATGGACTTTTATCGCTTGCCAATGCGTTCTCTGGAAGCGGTGGAGAAGATAGAATGCATTCGTTATTTGGAATACGGAAAAAATATAAAAATGGCAGTTTCAAATACAACCGGTGTTGAAATTGACACTCCCGAAGATTTGGTAAGAGCAAACAAACTTCTGAAAGAAAGTAAGCCAGATACAGTGAACAATAAGTTTCGAAATTTTCCAATGGTGCCCAAAGTGGTTTTTGGAGAAGGCTGTTTTGATCAACTTACTTCAATTTTATCTTCCCATAAAAAAGAAAAGGCGCCTTTTATATTTTTAGTGGATGATGTTTTTGAAAAAAACACTGAGTTTTTGGATAGGATTAACCTTCGTTTTAATGACAAATTGATTTTCATTTCAGCTGAAGAAGAACCCAAAACATCGCAGGTAGATGATTTGGTGAAAGATATAAAAGCAGAATTTACTTATGCCCCTTCAGGAATAATTGGCATTGGCGGTGGAACAGTAATGGACCTTGCAAAAGCAGTCTCTATTATGTTAATAAATAAGGGAAGTGCTGCCGATTATCAAGGCTGGGATTTGGTAAAGCAGAAAGCAATTTACCATGTGGGCGTTCCCACGATTTCAGGAACTGGTGCCGAAGTTTCTCGAACAACGGTTCTCACAGGCCCTGTACGCAAACTTGGAATAAACAGTGATTTCACTCCTTTTGACCAGGTAATACTTGACCCAGATCTAACAATTGGAGTGTCCAAAAATCAATGGTTTTATACCGGTATGGATTGTTTCATCCACTGTGTGGAATCTTTAAATGGTACTTTTTTAAATGCCTTCAGTCAAAGTTATGGTGAAAAGGCCTACGATCTTTGTTTAGAAATATTTTTGGGTGATTCTCTTTCAGAAGAAGAGTCACGTGCCAAATTAATGATGGCGTCGTGGCATGGTGGTATGAGCATTGCATATTCACAAGTGGGTGTTGCACACGCAATGAGTTATGGTCTTGGTTATGTGTTGGGTACAAAGCATGGCATAGGCAATTGTATTGTTTTTCAGCAATTGGAGGAATTTTATCCAAAAGATGTAGCATTATTCAAACAAATGGTGAAAAAACACGGCGTTGAAATACCACAGGGAATTTGCAAAGATCTTTCCATAGAGCAAATGGATACTATGATTACTGTAGCTTTAGGGATGGTGCCGCTATGGGAGAATGCCCTTGGAAGCAATTGGGAAGCTATAATTACCCCAGAAAAACTTAGAGAATTGTATCAAAAGATGTAATAATACGAGCATTTCAATGGGGCTGACTAAATTTATTTTTGAAAAAATGATGGGCTGGAAAATTGAGGGTTCTTTTGATCCTTCAATAAAGAAAGCTGTTGTAATCGTTGTGCCACATACTAGCTGGCACGATTTCTATATTGGAGCTTTTACCAGAAAAATCCTAAAAACTGAAATTAACTATATTGCTAAAAAAGAATTGTTCAAATGGCCCTTCGGATGGTATTTCCGGTGGATGGGAGGTGCGCCTTTGGATAGAAGCCCGGGACAAAACCAAGTTGAGGCCATTGCTGAAATAATCAAAACAAAAGATGAATTTCGCTTGGCCTTATCGCCAGAAGGCACACGTAAAAAAGTAGCCGTTTGGAGAACAGGATATTATTATATTGCCTTAGCTGCAAATGTACCAATCATCGCGGTAGCCTTTGATTATCTAACAAAGAAAGTTATTATAAACGAACCATTTTATCCCACGGGTAATATAGACGAAGATACTCTAAAACTCCGTTTCTTTTATAAGGGTATAGTAGGGAAAAACAAAGCGTACTCATAAAAGAAAAAATGTTAAAATAATGTTTTTGGAAAAATAGATAACTTATTGATAATAAGCAAATTGTTGTTAAAAAATAGTTAAGCAGTCTAAAAATATTTCCATATATAAATTCTAAGTATTATTTATGCAGGGCAGATGCATATTGGTTTCTAAGCAATTGAAAGAGTATCTTATTCAATTCAATCTTAAACTTAAAAAAAAAATATGAAAAAAATAAAATATCTAATTCCAATTTTAGGATTAGCGTTAACAGTCATTTCTTGTAGCAATGATGATACCGGTGGAGGAGGTGATACGCCACCAACCCCAGTTCTAGCTAATCTTTATGCTACAAGTAACACTAGTAGCGCTATCTATTCTTATGACTTTACGCCAAATGGTATAGTGCTACGTCCATTTAATATCAGTTCTAATGATAATGAGGGAATTTTTTACGATGAAACGGCAAATGAATTAACGGTACTGTCCAGGGAACAAAAAGTAATTAACACGTTTCAGAATATTGACCAAACACCTGCCAACGGAACATTAAATCTATTGGCATCGAGCGATGTGGTTCTTGATAGTCCAAGAGATCTTGCTGTTAAAGATAATTTCTATATCGTATCTGACAATGCCGATACAGATGGCGATCCAAACACTGAAGAAGGGAGGTTTTTTGTTTTTACAAAAGACACAATGGCATTCACTTTGCGAAATATTGTAACCGTAAACTATGCGGTATGGGGAATTCAATTAATAGGAAACGACCTCTACACTGTTGTCGATAAAACGGCAGATGTAGCTGTTTTGAAAAATTTCATTTCAACCTATACTACTGATGTTACAGCCACTCCTTATAAACAGATTACCATCGGGGGTATTATGCGAACTCACGGGATCACCGAAGATGGAGGCTTTGTAATACTTACAGATATTGGTGATGCAGCCAATGAAAGTGATGGAGGTTTCCATTTTATTAGTGGATTTGTATCAAAATTTGACGCAACGCCAGATGGCGGTACACTAAGTGTTAGTGGAAACCAAGTTAGGGTCTCGGGTGCGCTTACAGGTTTAGGAAACCCAGTAGCTGTTGAATATGATAGTCCGAGCCAAACCGTTTTTATAGCCGAAAGAGCCAATGATGGTGGAAAAGTATTATTTTTCAACGAAATTGGAGCAGGAGGAAACCTAGTTCCAAATTTAAGTTCTCCATTTCCTGGAGCATCTTCTTTATATTTTATCGATAGATAGTATATACCTATTAACAAAAAAAGCCACCCAAAAGGTGGCTTTTTTTATGCTCTATAGTAAATATTATTCTTCAGAAGATTCCTCCATAGTATGATAAACGTTTTGAACGTCATCATCTTCTTCTATTTTTTCGAGAAGTTTTTCTACATCTGCAGCCTGATCTTCGGATAATTTTTTAGTAACCTGTGGAATACGTTCAAATCCTGAGGAGAGAATTTCAATATTGTTTTTTTCAAGATAGGATTGAATAGCGCCAAAACTTTCAAATGGGGCATATATCATAATTCCATCTTCGTCCTCAAAAATTTCCTCAACACCATGATCTATTAATTCAAGTTCAAGCTCCTCAATATCCAAGCCTTCTGGATTTATACGAAAGTTGCAAGTGTGGTCAAACATAAAAGATACAGAACCTGAAGTTCCCAAACTGCCATCACATTTATTAAAATAACTGCGGACGTTTGCAACAGTTCGGGTATTGTTATCGGTAGCAGTTTCAATTAAAATTGCTATTCCGTGCGGTGCGTAACCTTCAAAAAGAACTTCTTTATACTCGCCCAAACTTTTATCGCTAGCACGCTTTATAGCACGCTCTACGTTTTCTTTGGGCATATTCACTGCCTTTGCGTTTTGGATTACCGCTCGCAGCCTAGAGTTGGCGTCCGGATCAGGACCGCCTTCCTTAACGGCCATTACAATATCTTTTCCAATACGTGTAAAAGCCTTGGACATTGCAGACCAACGCTTCATTTTTCTTGCTTTTCTGAATTCAAAAGCTCTTCCCATAATTTTAAACTATTTTGATTGCAAATTTAAAAATTTGAACGGCATTACAAATTTTATTTCTACCTACCCAATTAGCTCGTCAATAATCTTCGCAAGCTCAAAATCCTTTTCAGTAACACCGTCAGCATCGTGAGTAGAAAGGTAGATCTCCAAGGAGTTGTAAACATTGCTCCATTCGGGATGGTGCTGCAATTTTTCAGCTTCAAAGGCAATTCGGGTCATAGCTGAAAATGCTTCTTTAAAATCCTCAAATTCAAAAATAGTGTGCAGGGCACCTTCATGGTAATCCCACCCTTCAAATTCTTTTAATTTTTCATTAATCTCTTTGTCTGATAACGCTTTCATAATTTAATTTTTTTATTTAATTGATATAATCTCTTCATTTAGGCTGCACTCTTCAATTACCTGTGAAACAGTTATTTGATGCGTTTTTGGCAATTTGCTATATTTTGGAAGAAGTGCATTATATTGATCTTCATTACTGTTGAAAACACTTTTAAAGATAGGCATTTTAGCACCCATTTTTAAAGTGATTTCTTTAAAAAGATCTTCGTGATGCACCATATCATTGCTTGCCAAATGAAATATGCCGCGAAGCGATTGGTTTATAATATAATGTATTTGTTGACAAACCTTATTTACGGTGGTTGCGGTAATTACCAAATTTGGATAGACATCAAAAGAAGCTTGGTGCCTAATACATTGACGAAGATGAAAAACCTCTGGCGAATTGATGCCGAGTACCATTGGCAATCTTAAAATGGTTGTTTGCGATGGAATAGTTTCCAAAAGCAATTTTTCAATGGAAATTTTAAGCCTTCCGGTCTCAGTTTGTGAAATCGTTGTGTCGTTTTCATATGAAGGATGGGCAAATTTACCGTCGAAAACTTCAGCGGAAGAAATATAAATAACGGAACAACCCTCATTCAATAAAGCATAATTCACAATTTCTTTGTGAGCTTCAAACTGATTTTTAAAATCGCCGCTTATAGCAGAAACAATAATCGTTGGCTGAATTCTATTCAATAGCAGAAGCATAGAATCTTCTTCCACACAAAAATTATGAAAGACTTGGTTTTCTGAAAAAGCCCCGTGTTGCTGGCAGTAAGTGCAATGCACATCGAAATAGGAGAGTAGTTCCCTATAAAGAGCATTGCCTATAAAACCACTGCCTCCCAAGATTAAAATGCGTTGCCTTTCTTCTTTCTTCTTCATTAAAATTCTTTCTTCGGTTAAAAAATAGACAGTTTGGTTTTTGTGGTAAACTGCTCCAAAGCCTGCATTCCTAAATACGAATTGCCTTTCGGGTTCAATGCCGGTGCCCAAGTTGCAATTGTGAAACAATGCGGCAAAAGCGCTACAATTCCTCCACCTACGCCACTTTTACCCGGCAAGCCCACTTCAAAGGCAAACTCGCCCGCTTCGTCATAAAAGCCGCAGGTCAGCATAATTGCGTTGATTCGTTTTACTTGGCTGGAAGTTAAATGCTGTACATCCTTCAAACACCTTCCTTTATTTGCAAAAACGAAAAAAGCATTGGTAAGTTGACTACAATCCATCATTATGGAACATTGATGGAAGTAAAAATCCAAAACGTCTTCAACCTTATTGTTTAAATTGCCGTAAGATTTTAAAAGATTGGCCGCTGCGTAATTATTGAAGCCAGTTATGCGTTCAGATTCTGCTACTTTTTCATTATATGAAATACCTTCGTCATGCGTCAATTCACGCACAAAGTTTAAAAAATCTTCTTTCGGATTTTTTAAGTGTGAAAGTAAAACATCAGCAATTACAATAGCTCCCGAGTTGATCAATGGATTTCTAGGAATTCCATCTTCGAGTTCTAAAAGTGAAAGATGGTTGAATGGGTTGCCGGAAGGCTCCACATCCACCCGTTCCCACAAATCATTTCCTACCAATTGAAAAGCTTTGGCAAGCGAAAGTACTTTTGAAATACTTTGAATGGAGAATTTTTCGGAAGCATTACCAACGGAATAGTTTTCGCCAGTAATTAATTGCAGATGAATTCCGAGTTTATTCTTTGGAACATTCGCCAATTCTGGAATATAACTTGCAACTTCTCCCGTATTTTCGATTTTTTTAAGGGACGTGTGTATTTCTTCTAAAATGGCTTGATAATCCAACATTAACCTTTATAAAATGGTGTTTTCACAACTGTTGCTGCAACTGGTTTGTTTCTAATTTGAATAAAAATTTCGGTACCAAGAGCACTATTTTCAGTTGTAACATACCCCATCCCGATGCCTTTATTTAAGGAAGGCGCCATCGTGCCACTGGTTACGATCCCAATATTTTTTCCGTCTTTATCAACAATCTCGTAATCATGGCGCGGAATACCGCGTTCGTTCAATTCAAAACCTATAAGTTTTCTTTTAACGCCTTCTTCTTTCTGTTTTTTTAGGTTTTCAGAATTGATAAAGTCTTTTGTGAATTTCGTAATCCAGCCCAAACCAGCTTCCAATGGCGAAGTAGTATCGTTTATGTCATTTCCGTAAAGACAGAAACCCATTTCCAACCTAAGTGTATCGCGGGCGGCCAAACCAATCGGTTTAATGCCGTAATCTTTTCCGGCTTCCATCACTTGGTTCCAAACCTGTTCTACTTCACTGTTTTTGCAGTAAACCTCAAAACCGCCACTTCCGGTATAACCAGTTGCGCTGATAATAACGTGCTCAATTCCCGCAAAATCAGCTACTTTAAAATGATAAAATTTTATAGCGCTTAAATCTTCAGATGTCAATGATTGCATAGCTTCCACAGCTTTTGGACCTTGAATGGCCAATAGTGAATAATCATCTGAAAGATTGCGCATTTCAGCGCCCATTGTGTTGTGTTTTGAAATCCAGTCCCAATCTTTGTCAATGTTTGAGGCGTTCACCACCAATAAATATTTTCCATCCTCAAATTTATAAACGATTAAATCGTCCACGATACCGCCTGTTTCATTGGGAAGACAATTGTACTGTGCTTGTTCGTCCACTATTCTGGACACATCATTACTGCATACCTTTTGGATTAAATCTAACGCTTTGGGTCCAGTAATTAAAAATTCACCCATATGTGAAACATCAAAAACGCCCACGTTATTACGTACGGTTTCGTGTTCGGCATTAACGCCTTCATAAGATACGGGCATATTATAACCCGCAAATGGTACCATCTTAGCGCCTAATTTTTCGTGTATGTTAGAGAGTGCTGTATTTTTCATAACTATATCCGCAAGGGCGGGAATCTTTTTGAAATTGATAAAATATTTAGTTACGCAAATGTATTACAATACTTAAAAGGTAACGAGTATTTAAAGGGTTTATTTTTAACAAATCTGGAGTTAAAATCCTCTTAATCGGTAGCAAGGTTCCCAATGTTTTCAATACTTTTAAAAGAAAAACAATGGCGACAACTACTTCCATCAATCCATATACTGGTCAAGAATTAAATTCCTATAAAAATCAGACACAAAAAGAAATTTCCGAAATAATTGATTTGGCTGATAAGCGATTTTACAATTGGCGTGAAACTTCCTTTGCCCATCGAAAGAAACTGATGTTGGCAGCCGCTTCAGAATTAAGAAAAAATAAAAAAGAGTATGCCGAAACAATGACCTTGGAAATGGGAAAGCCTATTTCGCAAGCTATTGCAGAAATTGAAAAGTGTGCCTGGGTGTGTGAGTATTATGCAGAAAATGCCGAAAAACAACTTCAAAATGAAGTGATTAATACCGATGCACACAAAAGTTATGTAAGCTTTGAACCGTTGGGCGTTATACTTGCAATTATGCCTTGGAACTATCCATTTTGGCAGGTTTTTAGATTTGCTGCCCCCGCTTTGATGGCAGGGAATATTGGTGTTTTGAAACACGCTTCAAATGTTTTTGGAAGTGCTTTAAATATTGAAAAAGTATTCAAAAGAGCGGGGTTTCCGGATAATTGTTTTACCACTTTATTAGTTGGAAGTGATGCTGTCGAAAAAATTATTGAAAACAAAAAAATAAAAGCGGTAACACTTACCGGAAGCGGTCCAGCGGGTTCTTCGGTAGCTTCCATTGCGGGTAGGAATATTAAGAAAACAGTTTTGGAACTGGGCGGAAACAATGCCTTGGTTGTGATGAAAGATTGCGATATGCAAAAAACTATTGATACCTGTGTGCAAGCACGATTTCAAAACACGGGACAGAGCTGTATAGCGGGAAAACGTTTGCTTATCGATGAAACAATTGCTGAAGAATTTGTTGAAAAAATGCTTGTAAAAGTACGAGAGCTTAAAAGCGGCGACCCGATGGATGTCGAGACTTTTATTGGCCCGCTGGCACGCACAGATTTAGCAAAGGATTTGGAAAAACAAGTAAACGCTTCCGTGAAGGCGGGCGCTAAGTTGGAAATAGGAGGAAAGCGGCAAGGTGCCTATTTTGAACCTACCATTTTAACAAACGTTGCTGATATTATGGCCGTATTTAATGAAGAAACCTTCGGGCCGGCACTTTCTGTCACAACATTTAAGACAGTGGAAGAAGCAATTGAACTTTCAAATAATTCAAAATTTGGGTTGGGCGTTTCTATTTTCACAAAAAAGATTGAAGAAATTGAAAAGCTGGCTTTTCGTTTTGATGAAGGCGCGGTTTTTATAAATGAATTGGTAAAAAGCGATCCACGCCTACCTTTTGGCGGGATTAAGCAAAGCGGTTATGGCCGCGAGCTCAGTGAAGATGGTATTAGGGAATTTGTGAATCGTAAAACGGTATTTATTAATAAATAGGAAATAAAAAAAACCTAACAGGTCCCAAAGACCTGTTAGGTCTGGAAGCAAATTATCCTTTCTTCAAAAATTCTTCTTTACTTTGAATTTCAGTTTTTGGAATATTGTTTTTTTCCAAAAATGAATAGAATTTCTTTCCTTCCTTTTCCATTATAGCTTCGTACCGCTGCTTTGCTTTTGAGAATTCTTCGGAAATCAATTCGTAATTTGCTTTTGAAGCTCCAGAAACCTTATTAAAATTTGAAGCCACATTGCTGTAAAGATCGCCCATCTTTTCTCGCAATTCCGGTTCAGCGGAAGCAACGTAATTATCGCCTGTGGTAATAACCAAGTCTTTCCGAAGGATTTCCAAAGCATCAAATAATTTTTGGGCTTCTTTCTTTCCTTTTGGATTATTCTCAATAACTTCAGTAGCTTTTGTTTGTGTTTCGGTGATTTCATAAACCATATACGCCAAATCCTCTACCATATTGAACAATTCATCAGTGAGCGTTTCTTGCTCTTTTCGTTGTTCTAAAGTGGTGACTGACTTTTCATCGTACTTCACTTCAATATTATGGGTGTAGGTTTCCTTTCCTTTTGTCAGCACTATTTTATATTTTCCTGCAGGTACTCTTGGAGCAGTAAAACCACTGAAAGCGAGGGTTTTGGCTTGAGCCATTTTTGGAGCCGCCGTACTAAAATCCCAACTTACAATATTAATTCCTTTTGATTTTCCTGGATTGAGTGTCGTTATTTTATTGCCTTCCATATCTTGAACTTCCATCTCCATTTTTCCAAACGTATGACGCTTTTTCAAGTAATATACAATTTTGGCATTGGTGTTTTTATTTTCACCTACAAATTGGGTTTCAGTTCCAAAATTTCCACTGAAACCGCTATCTTCTGTCATTGAGAAAGGTTCAGTTTTAAAGAAGTGAACATCCTTATTTAATATTTCAGAACTTAATTCGCGGAGGGGGCTGATATTGTCAATAATAATAACACCGCGACCGTGTGTACCCATCACCAAATCATTCGTTCTTTTTTGAAGATCAGTAAAATGAACTGCTACAGGGGGCATATTATTTGTAAATTGCGACCAGTTTTTTCCGCCGTCAATTGTTACATAAAGACCAAACTCAGTTCCAAGAAAAAGCAAATCTTCGTTCACATAATCCTCTTGAATATTTCTTACGAAAGCTTTTGAATCAATATCTTCTGAAATAATTGATTTCCAAGTTTTGCCATAATCGGTGGTTTTTAGTGCGTAGGGTTTCATATCACCCGTGTTATGACCTTCAAAAACAACATAAGCAGTTCCTTTTCCGTGAACGCTAGCTTCTATATGATAAACCCAAGTGTTTTTGGGAATACCTACTAGATTATCGGTAAGGTTTGTCCACGTTTTTCCACCATCTTTTGTGAGCTGTACGTTTCCGTCATCAGTACCAACCCAAATTATATTTTGGTCCAGTGGAGATTCTGCAATTGTGAAAATTGTGGTGTGCTTTTCCGCACCACTATTATCAACGGAAAGTCCGCCAGAATTTGCTTGGTCTTGCTTGAATTTATCATTTGTAGTTAAATCTGGTGAAATGATGGTCCAACTATCGCCCATATCTTCGGAACGGTGCAAAAACTGGCTTCCCATATAAAACCTGTCCGGAGCAAAATTGCTCACGGCCATAGGCGCATTCCAATTAAAACGAAGCTCTGGATCTCCTTTTTTAGGTTGCGGTTGCACAGTGGTAGTTCTATTTCTATCAACATCATAACGCCAAACGTTTGCTGCGCCCTGCATTTCGGAATAAATAATATTTTTTGCAGGGTGTTTTAAAACCCTAAAACCATCACCGTAACCAATACTGTTCCAGTGTCTTGCGGAAACACCCCCAGGAGCAGAGGAGGGGCCATACCAAGAGCCATTGTCCTGCAGGCCTCCATAAACATTGTAGGGTTCGGCATCATCAACGCTTATATGATAAAACTGCGAAAGTGGAAGATTCTCCACAATTTCAAAAGTAGAGCCACCATTCCAAGAGCGATAAACTCCGCCATCTGTTCCTGAATAAATAATATCACTGTTATTTATATCGAAAACCACATCGTGGATGTCGCTGTGCATATTTCCAAGATTTTTAAAGGTCTTGCCACCATCTCGACTTATGGAGCCTGTTAAACCACCTTTCAATATGATATCTGGGTTTTTAGGATCTACCGTGATACGTGAAAAGTAAAAAGGACGAACGGTAAGCCCAAAATCATTATTTAAATGTTCCCACGAATTGCCGCTATCATTTGATCTCCAAAGACCATTTGTTTCTTTTTTGCCCGTTTCAATAACAGCATAGATTATTTTACTATCGCTTGGAGCCATTGCAATTCCTATTCTTCCTAGTTTACCTGAAGGAAGGTCTTTCGTTAATTTGTTCCAGGTTTTTCCGCCATCTATTGATTTGTAAATAGCACTATTCTCCCCTCCAGAATTGAAGCCCCAAGCAGTTCTTCTGAATTGCCACATGGAAGCAAAGAGTACATTTGGATTTTTAGAGTCCATCAAAATATCTGAAACACCAGTTGAAGGCCCTACGTATAAAACTTTATTCCACGTTTTTCCGCCGTCAGTTGTTTTGTAAACACCCCGATCTTCACTATCACTCCAAAGTGCGCCTAATACGCCTACGTAAACTTCATCTGTATTGTTTGGATTTATAACGATGGAAGCAATCCGTTCTGAGTTTTCAAACCCTGGAACTTTCTTCCAATTATTTCCTCCATCGGTAGATTTATAGAGACCGTTACCAACTGAAACTGAGTTTCGTGTCCATGTTTCACCTGTGCCAACCCAAATAACTTCGTCAGGGTTTTTGGGATCTAAAGTAATGATCCCTATGGATTGGGCGTGTTCATCAAAAATTGGGGCGAAGGTTGCGCCACCATCACTAGATTTCCAAACTCCACCACCTGCGGCACCGGCATAAAGAATACGTGCGTTGGTAGGATGATTTTCAAGATCGTTTATACGACCACTCATAAGTGCAGGACCAATATGCCTAGCCTTCATATTGCCGAAAAGCTCTTTTCCTTTTAAAGCTGTTTCTTGTGCTGGGGCTATTAAACCTGAAAGTATCAGGAGAAACGTAAAGATGAAATATTTCATTTTAGAGAGTTTTAGTTTTTAAAAATGCGGAAAAAAAAATCCCCGACTAGCAGGGATTTTTAATAAGAAAGAATTTTTATTCTTTTTTAACAGCTTCTGTTGTTGTAGCAGGAAATACAAACATTGCATCATCAATTTCAGGATTTATAATAATTTCCTTTAGTTGAATTGCCTGTCCACCCATGCTAAGCGAAAATGGAAAATATAAACCATCAACTTCTTGATAATCGCTCATGGTGCTTACATTCATTTGGCCTTTCATGGGGCCTTGAAAGATTTCATTTTCAACCACAATCGGCACAAAGGTTTCAGTGTCAAAATAGTGATAGCTTATATTTTGCTGCTCAACACCGTCAACCATAATAGGGGACTGAGTAAGTTTTATTTTATAAGTTTCGGTACCATCTTTTGTTTCTTTACCCATCAGCTCAGCCGTAAAGCCTTTCTCTTTATAATTTAAAAAAGGTGAGGGGAAATCTTTTGATTGTTTTTTCATGTTGGCAGTAGCTTCGGCATCACTTTTTTCAGGCTGCATGGTCATAAAATTAGTGCTCCACATGGTTTCGCCATCAAAGGCTAATTGCGTTATATCTTGACCTTGAAAATTAATTTTTATTAATTGTTTGCCATCCTTGGTTTGATAAACCTCTACTGGAATTTCCATTCCCTGTGCTTGGGCGGTTGCCGTCATTTTTGAGCTTTTTAAATTTTCCCAAGCCGCTTTTCCACCGGTATTTTCGAAATAGTTATTGATTATTTCGTCGGCAGTTTGCGCAGATACAGGAACCATGGCGGTTATTAAAAAGGCAATGGTAAGTGTTTTAATGATTTTCATAAATGATTTTTTAAGTTTCAGTAAATATAAGACTAACAGCTTTATAAAAAGTTACAGGTTAATATTTTTTTGAAATTTGATTTTAAAAGTATCTTTACTGAAAACTGAAAATCATGAAATTCGGAAAAGTTGACGACCCTGAAAATATAGACTTTACCTTGCCAAAAGACCATCCGGGAACTAAAAAAGTTCTTACTAAGCATAAAAAATCCAGCCCTCCAAATTTATATGTAGGTTGTGCAAAATGGAACAAGGCAGATTTAAAGGGCTTTTATCCTCGAGGTACAAAAGACGAGCTTGCTTATTATTCAACCCAGTTTAACAGTATTGAGCTGAATGCTACCTTTTACAGAATTTTTCCGGCAGATACTTTTGCGGGTTGGTATGAAAAAACACCGGATGATTTCAGGTTTTTTCCCAAATTTTTCCAAGGAGTTTCACATTGGAAAAGACTTCAGGATTGTGAGGAAACTTTGAATGAATACATTCTGAATTCTTCAAATTTGAAAGAAAAACTTGAAATGCCTTTTGTGCAACTCCCTGATAATTTCGGACCAAAAAATATGGATAGATTGGAACCGTTTTTCAAAATGCTACCAAAAGATATAAAACCAGCGATAGAGTTTAGGCACACTGATTGGTTTAACGATGAAGATGTAGCCGAAGAACTCTATAATATTTTAGAAAAACACAACATCACTAACGCTATTGTTGATACTGCAGGAAGGCGCGATTTGCTACACATGCGGCTTACCACGCCCACAGCGTTTATTCGTTATAATGGCGCTAACCACGAAAGCGATTATACTCGGCTTGATGATTGGATTGACCGCCTGGAAACCTGGATTGAGCAAGGGTTGCAAAACATTTACTTTTTTGTGCACCAAAATATTGAAAAGGCTTCACCCTTGCTTTCGGCACATTTTATTAAAAAGGCGAATGAGCGGTTTGGAACTAACCTTCATACACCCAATATGGACAAACCAGACACTTTATTTTAATATTTTGAAATTTAAAGCTGAACCCGCTCTGCCTGCTCTTTTGCATTTTTCAATTGTCTTTCAGAAGGTTTTTCGGGTTGTTGCTCGGCTGCTTTTAAAGGCTCAAAGCTGAGTTTTGCATAAGTGGGCAAATGATCTGAATTGATATCTTGTCCAAGTTTTATAGCAATAAGTCTAAATTCTGCTGATACAAATATATGGTCCAATGGCCAGCGCATTAAAAAACTTTTGGCGTTGTATGTATTGTATATCCCCCTGCCTTTGCGGATATCCAACAATTCGCCTACATTCTGGAACAAAGATGTGGTATTGGACCAAGCGACATCATTAAAGTCACCTAAAACAATTACGGGGTAAGTAGATGTTCTGCTTAAATTTGCAATTTTCATCATTTCAGAATCCCTGTCTGTTGAGCGGGAGTTGTGCTGGGGCATTGGCGGGGTAGGATGGATGCTGTAAAGTTGAACAGTATCATTGCTAGTTAGCAAAAGCTTTGTATGAATTGAAGGGATATCTTTATCTACCAAAAATTTTACTTGTGGATTAATCAATTTATATTTTGAATACAATAGCATACCATAGGTATTGTCTTGAGGTACCTCAACTTTATATTTATATGTTTCGGGTAAATTTTCAATAATATAATCCCTCCATCTCTTATTGGTTTCTACAAGTAACATTATATCTGGATCCATTTTTTTGAAATCCGAGATTAAAAGTTCAGGTTTTTTGTTGGATTGAAGCACATTGGCAGCGTACAATGAAATACTAGTTCCAGATTTTTTTTCTTGGCTGTCGTTAATGTCTTTATCTGCCAAAGGCGTATAGGGTATTATTTTCCAAACTTGAATAATGAGGCAGACAGCCATAACGGTTACAAATAGATAATCGTTTAGCCGCTTCAAGTCAAACCTCATAAAGAAAACCACAAGTGCTACAAATGTTAGGATAGTAAGCTGTATATGTGGAAAATCGAATATGCGAATCCACCAATAATCCACTGCCACGAAGGGAAAAATGGTTAAGGCAACAGCCAGCATTCCAAAAATGTACAGGTAGGTCTTAAAGTTTTTTAAATCCAAAAGGTTTTTGAATTAAAGATACTTTTAATTTTCAAAAGATGCCTTATTGATGGTGGAAGAAATGTCCTTGCCCGTTGGCAGTTCAAAAATTTCAAGGTCGAAATAAGGAATGGCGGCCAGCAGATGGTCAAAAATATCGGCCTGTATGTGTTCATAATTTACCCAACGCTTGTCTTTGCTGAAGCAAAATATTTCAATAGGTATTCCTTTATCCGTAGGGGCCAAATGGCGCACCATTAAAAAAAGATCTTTATTGATCGCAGAGTTTTCATTTAAAAGCGCATCGGCATAATATCGGAATACTCCTAGGTTTGTTTGGTTTCTGCCGTTTATTAACAGCTCTTTATCAATTTCGTTTTTTTCATTGTATTTGTCAACATCTTTTTGACGATGTTCCAAATAAGGCTTGATCAATTGAATCTTTTTCAATCGCTGCACATCTTCCACCGAAAGAAATTTTATGGAAGATTGTTTAATAAATATGGAACGCTTTATTCTCCTGCCATCGCTTTCCTGCATTCCGCGCCAATTTTGGAATGAATCGGCAATTAAACTGTAGGTGGGAATGGTGGTATAGGTATTGTCCCAATTTTGTACGCGAACGGTTGCAAGATTTATTTCGGTTACATACCCATCTGCTCCAAATTTGCTGAATGTAATCCAATCTCCAATACGAACAATATCATTTACGGAAACCTGAATACTTGCAACAAAGCCTAAAATGGTATCTTTAAAAATTAAAAGAATTACAGCTGAAGCCGCACCTAAAGTGGTAAGACTAACAACTGAAAACCCAGTAAGAAGCTGGATAATCCAAAAGATCCCAATTCCCCAAGCAAAAATCATCAATACCTGAACATAGCTTTCCGTGGGCTTGTCTCGGTAATGCTCATTTTCTTCTAAGTAATTTCGCGTAGTGCGTAAAATACTTCTGAAAATATATACACAAAGAATAACCAGATAGACCTGAGATGCTATCAACAACAGGTTGGTCATAAACGGCGATTCAATAAAAATAATAGGGATGAGATACCAAATTATTGCCAATGGTAAAGTATGTGCGATGAATCTTGGAAAATTACTTTTTACCAAATAATCGTCAAAGGTGGTTTTTGTCTTGTTGCTAAAAGCCTTGAAAGTTTCAATAATAAATTTTCTGAAAATAACATCAAGAATCAATACTATTGTTAAAACGATAATACAGTTTAAAAGCACATTCAAAAAAATAGCCCATTCAACTGTCATACCTTCACTAACGAGGTAATTCTGAAAAAGACAACTATAATTCTGAATTGTTTCCCTGTTCATTATAAATATTTACGTTCTACATAAAAAGGGCCGAAAGGCAGTACTGAACACATTACCACAATAAATAAATCTGTAATGGACCACTTCAACTTTTTATACATATAAAGAGCACCGCCAACATAAAGCACAAATAGCACGCCGTGCGCCATTCCTACTATTTGCACCATTTGTGGCATATGCCAAATGTATTTTAAGGGCATTGCAATTCCCAAAAGAACCAAAAATGATATAGCCTCTAAAGTGCTAATTAATTTAAATGATTTTACTGAAAGCTCCACAGGTTTTATTTTTTTTGCAAAGATACATGTTGCAGCTCGTTCCACTATACTTTAAGATTATTTTAAGTCAAGATTTATTTGGAGAAGAATTGTTATCTTTAAAAGAAAAATAGATGCTCCCACTTTTACAATCTCCCGGCGACACAATCCAAAATTCATTGCACAATTATTACGAAGAATTTCTAAAAATCCTTCCTCGGATTGCATTGGGAGTATTGGTGGTGATTTTAGGAGTATTGCTGGCGCAATTACTTACAAATTTCTATAAAAGACGTTTCCAGCAAAAATCTGAAGACCCTTTAATGTCGCGCTTTCTGGCACAGGCAGTAAAAATTATTTTAATCATTATTTCAATTATGTTAGCGTTGCAGGTAGCAGGATTGGACGGTATCGCTACAGGACTGTTAACGGCAGTAGGTGGCGGTGCTATTATTTTGGGTTTTGCATTTCAGGATATTGGAAAGAATTTTCTAGCCGGAATTATTTTGGCCTTTAACAGACCTTTTAATATTAACGACACCATAAAGGTGGATGATATTTTTGGAAGGGTGAAAGAATTGAGTTTTCGGTATTCACACATAAAAACCTTTGATGGCCGCGATATTTATATCCCCAATAGTGACGTGCTGACCAAACCTGTTGAAAATTATACCGCCGATGGTTTTTTTAGAGTCGATTTTACCGTTGGAATTGGTTATGAAGATAATATTGAAGCAGCAAAGAGAGTAATTCAGCAGGTTTTGGATAAAAACAAAGAGATAATTCGTGATGAAACTCATGAAAATTTTGTGATTGAAGACGAACTTGCAGCAAGTACCGTAAACCTCAAAGTTTTCTTTTGGGTAGATACCGTTGATTACAGAAGGGCTTCGCGGGTACTTCGAGGCTTGATAATAAAAGAGGTAAAAGAAGCATTGGCCAATGCAGATTTCAATTTACCTTCTGATGTAGTTGAACTAAAACTATATAAGAACACACCTGAAATTCCTTTTAAAATAAGTGGAAATGCAGAAAAAGAACTTCCTAATAAATAATAATTATTAGTCGCAGGGCAGGGGAATGTTCAATGTTTTGTAACTCCAGTTTCTTTTATAGCTAAAGTGCCACCATTCCGTGCGGATGGTATTGAAGCCAAACTTCCGCATTCCTTCAAAAAGCAGCTTTCGGTTGGCAAGTATTTCTTTTGAAAGATTATAATTGTCAATATGTGCCTCCCTTCCAAAATAATCATAGTCGCTGCCCATTTCTACATAGCAGCCTTCCAATGTTTCCAAAGTAATATCAACCGCAGCACCTTTGTTATGGATAGACCCATTCCCGTATGGGTTACCCACGTAAGTTGGTCGAGGCACTTTTGCCCACATTTTTTTCTGTACGTCCAGCGGGCGGTAGCAATCGTAAATTTTTATGCGGTAACCTCTCTCGCAAAAATATTGATTGGCTTCCAGTAACGCTTCCGCTACTTCGGGACGTAGCAAACATTCAGCACAATCGTAGAGCGTTTCGCCTATAAAATTATTTGGGGTAGCGTAGCGTATTTCGTAAACGAATTCTGTTGAAAGCTCTTTAAGGTTTACCAAAGGTTCCTGAAGTTTTTCATCAGAAGAAAAACCAAAGAACAGAAAGATGAAAAATACTATTGGCAACAACTTCATCTTTCAAATTTAAGCAGAATTTAATAACATTCCATTTCGCAATTGGTAACTTTGGGAAAAACGAAAAACAATGAATGATTTAGGAAACAAATCCGCACTTATTACTGGCGGTACTAAAGGAATAGGTTACGGAATTGCAGAAGCGTTGCTTAAGGAAGGCATCAACGTTGCCATTACGGGAAGAACAAAAAAAACTGCCGAAGAAGCCGCGAAACGATTAAACTCAAACGGAAACGATAGGGCACAGGCTATAGGGCTGGAAGCTGACGTTCGCAATTATGAAAGTCAGCAAAAGGCGGTTAAAGAAACCTTGATCCAATTTGGCGGTATTGATATTGTTATTGCAAATGCTGGGCTTGGACATTTTGGCTCTGTTGAAGATATTTCTATTGAGCAGTGGGAGGAGACTATTGACACTAATCTTTCGGGTCCATTCTATTCCTTGAAAGCGAGTGTGGAGCAATTAAAAAAAAATAAAGGATATTTTATAACTATCTCAAGTTTGGCGGGGACTAATTTTTTTAAAGGTGGAAGTGCTTACAACGCAAGTAAATTTGGCTTGACAGGTTTTACACAAGCCGTAATGCTGGATTTGCGTGACCAGGGTGTAAAAGTGAGTACAATTATGCCTGGTTCGGTTTCAACACATTTTAACGGAAATGAGCCAGATGCCGATGATGCCTGGAAAATTCAGATTGAGGATGTTGGTAAATTGATAGTAGATTTAATAAAAATGAATTCGCGCACACTGCCAAGTAAAATTGAGGTTAGGCCCTCAATGCCTCCTTCAAAATAGTTTACTTGAAAGAAAATGATTCGGCCCAGGCGCGAGCGTTTTCCAAATTATCAAAAAAAGCAAAACTATGAGGGAAGAGTTTTTGTTCTACAAGAGCTCTTTCCCTTTCTTCTTCCAAAGTGGAGACAATAGCCATTCCCTTTTTGTTCTTCATCTTTCCGTTTTTATAGATATCAAGATCAATGGTATGTCGGTACCTTCTATCGGCTATCACAACAAATGGTTTGTTGCCAAAATGTTCTTTATAGTTAGCTCTAATCCAATCATTTCTCTTTAGGTCTACATGCTGGTTTTCAAAAACACGGAGCAGGGAGTAGGTGTCATAAAGATATAGTTCACAAAAGTCAGAAAGTAGTTTCTTTTCCATTGCTTCAGGAGGCATTGATTTTTAATTAAAGATATGCCTTTTTTTTTATTTGTTAGTGCTTGCATATTTATTTTCCTTATTCCAAAAAAAAAGAGCAGCCTGTTTAACAGATTGCTCTTTTCAAAATAGTTTATTTTTAATGATTAATTGGCGGAAAGTAGAGCCAAAAATTTATCAAGATTCGGTAAAATTACAATTCGCGTTCTTCTGTTAGTAGCACGGCCTTCCTTGGTTTCATTTTCAGTTAAAGGATGAAAACTACTACGTCCAGCAGCAATCAATTTTTCAGGAGCAACACCATAATCATCCTGCAATATGCGGATAACAGCAGTGGAGCGGTCCACGCTCAACTCCCAGTTGTCTTTAATGTAAGCTCCAGGCTTCACTGTCTGGCTATCGGTATGGCCTTCAACCATAACTTCAAGGGCAGGCTCACTGTTAATTACATTCGCAAGACGCTCCAATAATGGATTTGCTTTTTTGTTAACACGGGCACTTCCTGAATTGAACAACAACTTGTCCGAGATGGTAATCATTACCACAGTTTCATCAATATCAATTTTGATATCATCCTCTTCGCCTTCACCGGCTAAACTGTTGTCAAGGTTCTTTTTAAGATTATGTGAAACGATTAGATTCATAGAATCCTTAAGAGTCTTTGCCTGTGCCAGTTCTTGGGGATCTACGTTGGCAAGGGCTTTTCTCATGTTTTCCTTATCATTTTCTGAAACCACAACGCCTTCAATTTGCTGTAGGCGGTTGTTGTTACTATCGGTCAATGACTGGATTTTTGAATTGTAACTGGCTACGCGCTCTTCAATCTTGGCGTATTTGGCTTCAATTTCTTCTTTTTCAAGCTGGGTCTTTGCTAGGGTAGAACGCGTGTCGTTATACTGGTTCTCCAATTCTACATACTTCTTTTTTGATACACAGGAGGTAGCAAAAATTGCTGTTGCCAGCATGGTTAGTGCAATAGCTTTTTTCATAATACTAAGTTTTTAAAGGTTTGTAGTGCAAATATAACCGTACACTCCTCAAAAAAATTAGTTAATGGATGCTATTGTTTTGTTAAAAGACACTCCACAAAAGACTGGAATAATTGCCTTCTAGCGTATCGACTATTTCTCCAATTTAAGTGTCAGCCCCGTTTTCAACCATCTTTTTATTCGGCTGCCGGGCTGGAAGTTTATGTAGAACCTTTCTGCCTTTGGGGCGCTGGTGGCGATTGGCCCGGGAAGGGGTTTGGCGCAGAACCCAATTTTATACCTTCCCAGAGGGCCTATATCCACACTATTGCCCCGTTCCAGATGCTGCTGGAGTTTGCTGGATAGTGCCGTTACCACGCCAATTACATCGGCTTCGGAAAAGGCGCTTTCCTTGGTTATCTGCCATCTGGTCTATGTCAACAATTCCTTTGGAAATATGCTGCATAATATATTGCGTTTCTGCGGAATTCTGAGGATTCTTCCTGCGAACAATGCGGTACCCGATAGCCATATTGATATTGCTTTGTAGTTATTGATTGAATAAATATAGCGCAATATTTTGAAAATTATAGCGCAATATTTATAAAAAAATAGCGCAATATTCTATAGAAAATAGCGTAATATTTTATAGAACCTTGGGCGGGAACGAAAACGTCCCTGGTTATCTCCCAAAATTCCCCAGACTTGCGGTATGTTTTTTTTTAGGGAAGGAAATGTCGAAATACCAAAAACGCTCCCATTTCCAGGAGCGTTTCTTAATAGGAAAATTTACCGGTACTTAAGTACGGGGACGATTGGGATGATCAGAAAACATCAAAAACGAAGCCCAACAACCAGTAAAGGATCAGAAAGACAACGATGGTGCCTATGCAGCCGCACTTGCCTCCGCCTATCTTCTTGGCACCCCAACCGGCGAGCAATATTCTTAGCAATTTTTTCATAGTAGATACATTTTATCAAATTATGTTTATAAAAAGGAAACTATTCATCTTTATTTGGCGCCATTTGCAATTTATTTTTTCCAAAATCCAACGTACGGATAGGGAACGGAATGTTGATTCCAGCTTCATCAAAATTCTTTTTGATTAGCTTAATTGCTTTGTGCTTTGCTTCCAGTTTTGGCTTGGGCTTTGTACTGGATATCCAAAATCGGGTAACAAAATTGATCGAGCTATCGCCAAATTCGGTAAAAAAGAACTCTACGCCCTCGTTTTCCTTTTGCTCAAAATTTTCAGTAATAATTTTGTTTACCAAGTCTTCCACTTTTTGAAGGTTGCTTTCATAGCCCACGCCACAGCTTACATCTATTCGCGATCGGTTTGATAAAGAATAATTGGTAAAGGGGTTTTCTATGAAAATTGAATTGGGTATAATTACATATTCATTGTCCGTTTGCCGAAGCGTAATATTCCGAAGATTTATTTCATCTACATAGCCACTCTTGTCTTGGGCCTCAATAAAATCTCCAATGCGCACTTTTGGCAAAAAGGAAAGCATCAATCCAGAAAATGTATTGCTCAAAGTACCTTGTAGGGCCAAACCTATTGCAAGACCTACTACACCCGCCCCAGCTAAGACTGAGGTAAGTACTTTATCCAGTTGCATTACACCAAGGGCTATAAAGAAACCAATAATTAAAACGATTCCGTACATAATGCGCGAAAGCATCTGTTTTATGGATTCTTCCGTAATCTTACGGAATAGTACTCTATATGAAAACTTCCGCATGCCTTTGGCTATAAAGTAGAAAGCTACCATTACCAAAATGGCAACGGCAAAGTTGGGAAGTTTAAGGATTATGGCGTCAAGCCATCCATCAAGCTTATCCCATAGATTAGAAATTGAATCATTTATTGAAAATTTTTGTGACATAATATATATTTAAAAAAGTGTTGAAAGCATAAATGTACCTAAAACCCATAAAATTAGGGAAAGTAAGCCTCCAATTATAAAAAAATGTTTGAATTTATAAATACCCATTCCATAAATAAGGGTATTGGTTTGGTAGCCCATAGGGGTAAAAAAACTAAAATTGGCGCCAAATAAAACTGCCAGAATAAATGGTTTCATCGTTAGATCGAGACCTGCCGCCACGGCTATTGCTATTGGTGTCATAATAATTGCAGTTGCATTGTTGCTTACCACACTACTCATTAGCATTGTTATTAAAAATATAAGACCAATAATTACAATATTGGACTGGCCGCTAAGAATATCCAATAAATGGTCAGAAATCCATTTATCTGCCCCCGTGTTGTTCATGGCAATGCCCAAAGGTATCATTCCGGCCAATAAAAAAATTACTTGCCAGTTAACTCGGTGATACACGTCGTTAAGGTCAAGACACCTGGTTAATAGTAATAGACTTACACCTGTAATCGCACTTACTAAAATTGATAAAATACCACTTGCTGCCAAACCCACAACAAGAACCAAAATGGCGAATGATAGCATTCGCTTTTTGTTATTTACAGATGGTTTGGTTTTATGTTCTCTAAGAATTGCCACATTCTCCATTTCATAGAGTTGGTTTATTTCGTTTTTTGGAATTTCCACCAACAATCTATCCCCAGGTTTTAAAGTTATTTGTTCAATATCCTTTCTCACCAAACGCTCTTTGGTATTACGTATATTTCTACGTTTTTTAATAGCAATAGGCAACGCACTTTGAAAAGTCTGTTTTCTGAGCTGTTTTAATGTTTTTCCAATCAAAATAGAACCTGGCAAGATTAGCAGTTCCACAAATCCAAGGCCGTCTTGTTTTTTTATGTTTTCGGCTTCATCCTCACTTTCTATCGTTTGTCTCTTTTTGTCCTTTTCCTGTGTTTTATGGACGCTTAAGCCTTCGGCTTCGTTTAGTTTGGCCAAATTCTCCAAGTCGCACATAAGCAAAAGTTTGTCATTTGCTTTTAAAGTAATGTAGCGCCCAGGGGCGTTGGTGATCTGTTTGCGCCGGGTAAGTTTGAGGATGGAAATTTCAGGATTGGCAAATAGAAAAGTATCCTCAATTTTTTTATCTATTAAATTTGAATTTTTGTTGATTACAACCGTGGTCACATAATTTTCCAGATCATAAATATCGCGTAAATTCTCTTTTGAATCTTTCGGTAGCCATCGTGACGCTATGGTAACTACAATTATCCCGACGAGCAGAAATATTAATCCAAAGAATGAAAACTCAAAAAAGCTAAATTTTTCCGCTCCCAAATCGCGTGCAACGGAATTTACTATAAGGTTGGTTGAAGTTCCCATTAACGTACAGCTACCTCCTAAAATACCTGCAAAGGAAATGGGAAGGAGTAATTTTGATTGCGGTACGTTAAACCGCTTAGCCAATTCTGAAATAATTTTAATGAAAACAATAACTACCGCCGTAGTGTTTATAAAGGCTGAAATTCCACCCGTAATAAACATAAAAACGGGCAACAAAAGAAAGAGTGGAAGCACGTGAAGGTTTTTTAGAAAACGTGCCAGTGAAGCTATAACGCCATTGTCTTCCAGCGCTAGAGCAATAATCATCAAGGAAAGAACAGTAATAGTAGCAGTATTCGAAAAACCAGAAATAGCTTCTTCTGGTTTTACCAAACCTGTTAGCGCAAGAGAAGCAATAACAAACATCGCAATCTTGTCTACTGAAAAAACTTCAAAAGCAAAGAGAATAATGGTAACTAACAGAATAGAAAAAACGAGTATTATTTCTGTGGTCATTGGTTTTGATGGTTAGTCTTATAAAGATAACCGCAGAAATAAAACTCGTTCCTAAGAATTTCATAAAATATTGGTAGTACCAATATTTTTAACATTTATGTTTAGCCTAAATACTTTTTCAAGATATGGCTCTTTGAAGTCTGTCGTAATCTTCTTATTGCTTTTTCACGTATTTGCCGAACGCGCTCGCGACTCAAATCAAAAGTATCGCCAATTTCCTGTAAAGTCATCGGTGGTTGTCCGCAGAGCCCAAAATTTAGTTTTACCACATCTGCTTCCCTTGGTGCTAGTGTGTCCAGTGCACGGTTTATCTCTATGCGAAGTGACTCGTGCAACAAACTTTTATCTGGGTTTGGGCTTTCGCCAGAGCTAAGTACATCGTATAAGTTGTTGTCGTTTTCACCTTCTTGAAAAGGAGCATCCATTGAAAGACTTCGTGTGGAATTTTTAAGTGAGCTTTTCACTTTTGATTCACTGAAATCAAGTTCTTTGGCTATTTCGGCTGCAGTGGGTATACGCTGAAATTTTTGCTCTAAGTGAATAGAAGCCTTCTTTATTTTATTGATATCGCCAATTTTATTTAACGGTAAACGAACAACACGTGATTGTTCTGCAATAGCTTGCAAAATAGCCTGGCGAATCCACCAAACGGCGTAAGATATAAATTTAAAACCGCGGGTTTCATCAAACCTTTTAGCGGCTTTTACTAAGCCTACATTTCCTTCATTAATAAGGTCAGGAAGACTAAGACCTTGGTTTTGGTATTGTTTCGCCACGGAAATCACAAATCTTAAATTTGCTCTGCTCAATTTGTTTAAAGCAGCCTGATCTCCTTCACGAATGCGCTGTGCCAACTCTACTTCCTCTTCAGCTGTTATTAAATCTATTTTACTAACGTCCTGTAAATAACTGTTTAAAGATTTGGTTTCTCGGTTGGTTACCTGCTTCGTGATTTTAAGTTGTCTCATATATTCTCTCTGTTTTTAATAATAACACGGCATAGTAAGACATTTTAGGGTAATTTCCAAATAGTTAACAGAAGTTGTTAAAATTTCTCTATGAATTTTTTTTTACATATTTTAAAAGAAAATTTCTATGACACTTAAAAAAACTCTTTTAGCAGGTCTATTTTTTTGGGGTACTATACTGCATGCCCAAAAACCCACAGAAGTTCCAAAACCAAGTGAAAAACCAATAGACTTATCAAATCCGGCCGATGTAATTATATATATAGTACTTCCGCTCTGTGCCATTTTGTTATTCTTTATTTGGAGAGGAAAACGAAAAAACCAGAAAAAATAAATTTTAAACTTTGAACCAATTATGCCCAGGGGAATACTATTTTTGGTGCAATTGTTGTTTACAACATTCAAAGCTTAGTGTTATGGTAAAAAAAATCTTTTTTTTCACATCTATTTTGATGGGTTGGACTTCTTTTGCCCAAATAGATCTTCCCAATAGTTCGGCACGTTTTGATGCTACGGATACAAATTTAAACAGTCCTACAGGTTTTGAAATTCCATCAGTTAAGGCGCCTTCACTTTCCAATACAAAAAATCCGAACAGCCCTGATAATTCTGATATAGGAAAAGAAAAAGAAAAGCAGATAGATATGCAAAACGGCGATGGTTTGATTGAATATTCCGGGACTAACAAAGCTCCAAAATACTTCACAAAAGATAAAGAGGAAAAGCCCGAGTACGGAAAAGACCAATATTTGGGCGATTTTAAAACCACTGCCAAAAAAGCTACCTTTATGTATCGAGACCACGAGTTTGTGGATGGCGATATGATACGTATTTATGTGAACGGTGAAATAGCTATACCACAGGCAAGGCTGGAAGGTAGTTTTCGGGGTTTTGACTTACCCTTGCAGGATGGATTTAATAAAATAGATTTTGAAGCACTTAACCAAGGCTCTTCCGGACCAAATACTGCACAGCTTAATATTTACGACGAAATCGGCAATCTACTTGCTTCATATGAATGGAATCTTCTTACTGGCAACAAGGCTACAGCAATTTTGGTAAAACAATAAAGTTTTTTGGGTTTTCCACTTCAAAATATCATTCTTAAACTGAAGGAAACACATAGCCTACTTTATCTTAATAAATAATTACCTAAAGATTTAGGATTTCACACAATCTGCTTTAACTTTATAGTAAATATTTTAATGATGAAGAAAGTACTTATAACCTTAGACTATAATCCCAATTCTGAAAAAGTTGTTAATAAAGGAAAAGAACTTGCAAAATTAATGGATGCTGAAATCTGTTTGCTGCACGTGCTTGCCGATGTACGCTATTACGGAATGCAATATGAACCCTTTATGGGCTACGAGGGCTATGCTTTTCCTGTAGATTTCAGAATACAGGAAGAATTTGTAAAAGTGGCACAGGATTATCTTGACAAAACCGCAACGCATTTAGGGAAGGAAGATATTACCACACATTTAGCAGAAGGTGATACCGCAAAAAGTATTTTAGAATACTCCGAAGAATGGAAAGCAGATGTAATTGTTATGGGAACCCATAGCCACGGAACATTGGAAAAAATATTTCTTGGAACCGTAGCCTCCAGTGTTTTGGAACATACAAAAATCCCGGTTTACATGGTGCCTACCGGAAAATAATTAAAATCATAGCGGTTTATCCTGTTCCAGATTTTCATTGTCTTCGCTGCCTTGACTAAAAAGTTTGTTTTCCTCATCGCGAAAGCCAATGCCATTCGTCTTTTTAGCTTGCTCACGGCCAGGAACGTCTAACTCGTTTCCTGCAAAATCTACCTTCTTTTCACGATCCCGAAGTTGCTGATCATCCCCACCATCACCGTGAATATTTTTTTGTGACAGCATATCCTTGTCATGTTCACTGACATTTGGATTATAAGGAAGTTTTTCGTCTTTGTTTTTGTTTGTGTTTTTTTCAGAACTTTTCATAGTTTTTCTTTTAAAGATATTTTAAATGACGAAAACGCACTGTCCATTTAACACATATTAAATAAAATATAACAGCTATTTAAGGTTAACCGCATAAGTTTGATACCTTCGCAATATAATTTCAACTTAAAGAACAATGGCACTTTCAAACAACGATATTATGAAAAAATTGCGCGTAGCCCACAAACTGCGCGATGAGGATATAGTAAAAATATGTTCGTTGGTAGATTTTGCAGTAACAAAAAGTGAATTGGGCGCCATTTTCAGAAATGAAAACCATCCTAAATATATGGAATGCGGCGATCAATTTCTTCGGAATTTTTTGAATGGGCTGGTTATTCATTTAAGAGGCCTCATGCCAGAAAAGAAAAAGCCTGTTCCAAAATCCAATGTAAACAGGGGAAAAGAAAAAAGCTGAATTAAATTTCTTCAATCCAGCTTTAGTCAGTTTTTGATTTTATATGTCTCAATAAATGTATCTGCATGTCTTTCTGATTGTGGGATCTTCAAACAAATGCTTGTTGACGTTTAGATAGTCCAACGTATGCTGCTTTTGTGATCCGCATTTAATTCTCTTTTGAATGTTTCGTAAGGTTTTCATAGTTAATTATATTATTGGTTTTTTGAAGTACGTTACTTAAAACGTCTTTTCGAATTCCATAAATGTGATTTGGAAGTTAAAGGTCTGTGCTGTTTTTCGTTACTGTCTAATGTTCTCATGATTGTAAAATTTTAATTGTTTTAATTTTTTTAGTGAAATCTTCTTTTTGAATTCCAGGAATAGCCTTTTGAAGTTTTCATCTTTGCTGTTAACTGATTGCTGTTTAAAGTTCTCATAATAAAAAGTTTTTATTGGGTTATATCTAAAAGACGCAAGTATTGAAGTATTGTTACAGTACTATGTAATACAAAGTAATGATTTAACGAAATATTAACTTTTAACGTTGTTATTTATAGTGAATTGAATTCTAAATGTTTAACATTCCATTAACCGCCAAACAATTGCCAAATGCTTGCAGGGTAGGGCCTTTAGCTATATATTTGCACCTCAGGAAACTGCAATTGTTTATATTCAAGAATATTTTATTAAAACTCCAAAGAATTATCCCAAATTGAAATGAATACCATAAAAAAAACCGAAACAAATAAATTAAAGCGTACCCATCTATACTATAAATACACAGGATTTTATTCTTTTGTAGGGCACAGTCTTAAAAAAGCAATCATCCCGATTCTTTTGGTAGTAGCGGCATTAATAGTAGTAGACCTCTATGTGGTTGACTTCAGCAATCTTTTTACATATATAACAGAAACCTACGCTCCCATAAATATTCTGCTTGTATTTCTTGCTTCAGAATCACTTTTGGGGCTTGTTCCGCCAGAAATTTTTATAGCCTGGAGCGATAAAATGCCACAGCCTTTACTGTATTTGACCCTATTGGCATCGCTATCGTACATTGGTGGTATCATTTCATACTTTATTGGAAAATGGGTTTTTACTATTCCTCGTGTTTATGAATATATGGAGGGAAAGATGAAAAAACATTTAAAACACATCCGCAAATGGGGCGGTTTCTTAATTATTGTGGGCGCATTATTACCAATTCCTTATTCTATGACAAGTATGGCAGCTGGAATGATTCACTATAAATTTAGAAATTACCTTTTGTTTGGCCTCCTTCGTTTTGTGCGGTTTTATCTGTATGCCATTGCCATATTCAGTTTGGTGTAGTACTTTTGAAATAGCGGAGTAGTTTCTTCGTGAAAGTATTTCATTCTTAAAAACTCCATTTCTTTTAGATGAAGAAAACTGATCCCTACGCTGCATTACGATTTCGGGAATTCAATATTTTTTTAATGGTTCGTTTTGCGATGGTGTTTGCGTGGACTATGCAATTTGTCGTGATTGAATGGGAAGTTTACAGTTTGACCAAAGATCCACTGTCATTAGGTATTATTGGCCTAATGGAGGTTATACCCGCAGTTTCCATGGCGCTCTTTGCAGGGCATGTGGTTGACCAGCGTGAAAAAAGAGGTTTGCTCATTAAATGCATTTTTGGTTTTTCTGTTGTGAGTCTTGGGTTGTTTTTATTGACCTGGCCTCGAATTGTGGCCGATCTTTCAACGAGTGTAATTCTCTATTCAGTTTACTTTTTAGTTTTTCTCGGCGGCATTGTGCGTGCCTTTCTTGGGCCAACAATCTTTTCACTTTTTTCTTTATTGGTTCCAAAAAAAATATATCCCAACGCAGCAACGTGGAGCAGCTCCGTTTGGCAAATGGGTGCCGTGGTAGGCCCTGCGGCCGGAGGGTTTTTCATCCATTGGATTGGCGTGCATTGGTCCATGTGTTTTGTTTTTGCGTTTTCTTTGATGGCATTAATGCTATTACTTCAAATACCGAAGAAACCAATTTTGAACCCTAATATTGGCGAACCTGTTATGAAAAGTTTAAAAGAGGGAATTAAATTCGTAAGAAATACACGGGTAATTTTAGGAGCCCTGACTTTAGATATGTTTGCCGTACTGTTTGGTGGAGCAGTGGCACTGCTGCCTATTTATGCACAGGATATTTTAAAAGTGGGGCCTGAAGGTTTTGGAATACTGCGAGCTGCACCTGCTGTGGGCGCTTTACTTATCATGTTTACATCTGCCCATTTTCCACTTAATAAAAATGCAGGTATGAAGTTACTGGCAGCCATATTCGGTTTTGGAGTTTGTATAATTGTATTTGGGCTTTCCACTTGGTTTTGGGTTTCAGTAATTGCACTTTTCCTAAGTGGTGTAACGGATGGAATTTCTATGATCATTAGACAAACAATTCTTCAATTGCGAACTCCCGATGCTATGCGGGGGCGTGTGGCTTCGGTGAATTCTATGTTTGTGGGTTCTTCCAATGAATTGGGTGCTTTTGAAAGCGGACTCACCGCCAAACTGATGGGTACGGTAACCGCAGTGGTATTTGGTGGCGGAATGACAATATTAACTGTTTTGGGAACCGGGTTCTTTTTCCCTAAACTTCGAAAACTTGATTTGAGAAAAGATTTAGAGGAACACGAGAAGCTATAAGTTAAACGCGTAAAGCTCCCCGAAAACCACGACCTGCATAATATGATTGTGCCCCATTGTGGTAAATAAATACAGTGCCAAACCGATAATCTCCAAAAATGGCTCCGCCAAGTTTCCGTATTTTCTTTGGAGTTTTTAACCAACTGGATGTTTTCGTATCGAAATCGCCTAAATTTTGAAGCTTCCGATATTGGTCTTCCGTTAAAAGCTCAATGCCCATTTCCGAGGCCAAATCGATTGCGGTGTTTTTCGGCTTATGTTCCTTTCTCGATTCTAACCCTTCCCGGTCATAGCAAAGACTTCTTCTCCCTTTTGGACTTTCTGTGCAACAATCATAAAAAATATATTCATTGCTTTTTTGGTCAAAGTCAATAACATCTGGCTCGCCATCCGTTTCCTCCATTTGGCACAGCGACCAAAGTTTTTCTGGATTGGCTTCCAGTTTTTGTTGCACTTTTGCCCATTCAATATTCTCGTGACGACTTTTATTTTTCTCAAAACGAGTTTTTAATATTTTGAGGACTTCTTCGCTTTGTTGCAGGCTTAATTGTTTATTCTTTTTTGTCATCAGTTGAAAATTTATTAATCATCCTTTCAAGTTATAGAACCATTCTTCGGCTTTAACAATGGCTTTGGAAATTGCTTTTTTTTCTGAAATGCCGCCTTTTTCAATCAATTCGTGAGCAATCTCCAATGCTTTTTCGCGAACTTCGGGCGTCAGGTTTTCGAGTTTGGGCTTAAAGTTTTCAGAGGTCCAGTTCATCACAATGCGTATTGTAGATATAAATTTAAAATAAAATTTTATCATGCAATGAAAGGATAATTTATTACTGCTGCTGCGATGGCTCAATAATACGGAAAGGATAGGCCTCCTGTACTTTTTTTAATTCGGCATCGGTAATTGTAGAAACATCTTTTTTCAGAACTTCAGAAACGTAGGTTTCCCTTAATTCAAAATACGCTTTTTCGATTTCGTCCTGAACCGTAATAAAACTTTGGTAGGGTGCTTCGCGATGTATTGATAGTGAAATGGAAGCTTTTTTTGGATTGTCGGAAGCTTCTGCAAGCTGTTCTCCTTTACAATAAATACAAGTTTTATCGGCGTTATTATCAATAAATTTTTTTAATTCCTCTTTTAATTGTCCAACTGTGGTTCGGGTTTCATTTGCCATAATTTCACCAGTTTCATTAACGTGTATGGTGAAAAGGTTATTCTTTTTAATAGGAATATTACAGTCGGCGCCGGGAGGGCAAGCTTGGGGCAGATTTCTTGCAATTCCCTTGTTGTTTGGAATCATAGATGTTACCAAAAAGAAAATTAACAATAAAAAGGCAATGTCGGCCATACTGCCGGCATTTACGGAGGGCGTTGTAGAATTTCTCATAATTGAAAATGGTTTAGTGTTCACTTCTTCAGAAAACAAAAAAAGTGCCAAGAGTATATTCGGAAGAAAACCGTAATTTTAAAATGTATTTACCTCCCTAAATGGTTAAAGTAAAATGAAAATGCAAGCTTTTGAAACCTATTTGTTGAAAATTGCTGGAATTTCAATCGATGAAGTAATGCTTTTGACTTCAGAATTGAAAAGGCTTAGCTTTGAAAAAGGGGAATTGCTTTTAAAAAAGGGGGCAATTTGCAGACATTCCTTTTTTGTGGAAAAAGGATTATTGCGTTCCTATATGCTTGATGAATCGGGGAAGGAGCACGTAATTCAATTTGCTCCCGAAAACTGGTTTATCGTTGATAGGAGTAGTGTGTATTTTAACGATGCGTCGGAAAGTTATATAGAAGCAATTGAAGATACTGAAGTAGTTTTAATAGGCGAGGATTTTATTTGTAAGGCGAATGAAACCAGCCCCGCTTTCAGAAGGTTTAATGATAAACTCTTGCACAACCACATTAGGCATATGCAAAAAAGAATCAATCTATTGCTAGGTGCAACGGCAGAAGTTCGCTATTTGAGGTTTATTGAAATGTACCCAGATTTATTGTTACGGGTGCCGCAGTGGATGATTGCTTCCTATTTGGGCATTACCCCCGAAAGCTTGAGCCGGGTTCGGAAAGAATTAGCGCATAATAATTTTAAAACAAATTAAACTGGAAGTGGAACAACTTCCGTTTCACCTGGAACTTTTGGAAAACGTTGCGCTTTCCAATTTTCACGTGCTTTTTCAATAGTTTCTTTTTCCGAAGCTACAAAGTTCCAGTGAATATGGCGTTCTTCTGGGAAGGGGTCGCCTCCAAAAATATAAACAGTTGTATTATCGGCCATTTCGAATTCGCAGAGTTTGATGTCGTTTGCTATAAGAATTTGTTTAGGTTCGTATGTATTCCCTTCACTGAAAATATTTCCCTCTAAAATGTAAAGTCCGCTTTCGCCGAAAAGATAATCTCCAAGTTTCACTGTTCTTTTCTTCCCGCTTTTCAGTTCCAAAAAATAAAGATTACTGTGTACAGGAACTGGCGATTTTTTCCCGAAAACTTCCCCAGCAATTACTTTTATGGAGACACCATCTTTTTCAAAATGTGGGATTTCCTGCTTTTCAGTGTGATGAAAAGTGGGTTCCATATTTTCCAGATGCTTCGGAAGCGCCACCCAAATCTGTAAACCGTGCAATGATTTTTTCGTATTTCGAAGACTTTCCGGAGTTCTTTCAGAATGAACCACGCCTTTTCCAGCAGTCATCCAGTTTACGGCGCCTGGTGTAATTTCAACTTCAGAACCCAGACTGTCACGGTGCATTATACTTCCTTCAAAAAGATAGGTTAGTGTGGAAAGCCCAATATGCGGATGGGGAGGAACATCAAGGTTTTGTGTTTCGTCCATAAATACCGGCCCCATATGATCTATAAAAGCGAATGGCCCAACCATCCGTTTTTCACGAAACGGCAACAAACGGCCAACCATAAAATTGCCTATGTTTGCAGCGCGTTCTGGTATTATTGTTTTTAGGTTTGACATAGTTTTAAATTTAAAAAGGATGCTTTGTAGGTCTCAATTTCATTGGACCGGACAAAACATCCTCTAAGATACTTACTTTTTTATCATTCCAAATACCCGAATTTCCCCATATTGAAATCGCTTATTGCTTGAACAATTTCGCTACGTGTGTTCATGACAAATGGTCCTTGGGCTGCAATCGGTTCGTTTATAGGTTCTCCGCTAAGTACCAAAACTACGGTGTCATCGGTTGCTTCAATGGTGAATTCTTCGCCATCATTTGCAAACAATCCCAAACTATCGGTTTTTATTTCATCGCTATTGTTCACTTTTATATTTCCTTCAACTACCAAAATAGTAGTATTGTAGTTTTGCGGGAAACTGAATGTTGCTTTTCCGCCTTTATTCAACTTTGCGTTAAACATATGGACTGGAGTAAAAGTAAAAGCAGGTCCTTTTACGCCTTTGTATTCTCCAGCAATTACTTCAACAATACCTGCATTATCTGGAAGTTGCACTTTTTTCATTTCAGCATTTGTGATTCCCTGATATTTCGGCGCGCTCATTTTGTCCTTTGCGGGAAGATTCACCCACAGCTGTACCATTTGGAAATATCCACCAGCTTTGCTGAAATTTTCTTCGTGGTATTCTTTATGCAGTATTCCCGAAGCGGCAGTCATCCATTGCACGTCGCCTTCATTAATTACCCCACTATTACCCGCGCTATCGTGGTGGGCTACACTTCCTTTATATGCTATGGTAACAGTTTCAAAGCCTCGATGTGGATGCACATCTACACCACGAGGCTTATCCGTAGGTGGAAAGTAAAATTTGCTGTTGTAATCCATCATTATAAAAGGATCCATTCTTTCAAAACCTGCGCCCAAAGCTGAAGGTATATATTGATGAACCCTGAACCCATCGCCAACCACATGTGGTGGTGGCGGAGTCAATACGCGTTCTATTTGTCGTGTTTTCATTTTAAATTATTTTTTATTTTATGTAGTAAAATTACTTCCTAAAATGTTGTTTTATATTGATGTATGTTAAGAAATGTTTTAAGGAAGAAGAATTAGCAAATGGTGAATAGATTTATATAAAACAAATCGAGAACTTCATTTGTAACAAACAAAGCTCTCGATTTTTAAAAGGGGAACAGTAAAATCTTGGGAAATTATTGTTTTACGAATTGTAGTGAAGCAATTAATTTCACTTTGTCGCTCACTACTACATTTCCCGCTTCAGTCACGGCGCTCCAGGTTAATCCAAAATCTTTTCGATTTAGATTGCCTTCAAACTCAAAACCTGCCTTTGTCTGGCCATAAGGATCAACGGCCGTTCCGTTATACTCGGCATCAAGCGTTATTTGTTGCGTAATACCTTTTATGGTAATGTCCCCAATCATTTTATCACCATCAAATGATTTCGATTTGAATATAAGTTCCGGATATTTTTCAACTCCAAAGAAATCATCACTTTTTAGATGCGCATCGCGATCTTTGTTGTTTGTGTTTATAGAATCAATTGTTGCTGAAAATGAAAAATCCGCGTCATTAAAATCACTTGCAGTAGTTTCAATATTGCCATCGAATTTTTCAAAACTTCCTGTCACTGTAGAAATCATCATATGTTTTACCTTAAAATTGATTTCGGAATGTGCAGTGTCAATCTTCCAAATTGTTTTTTCATTATCGTTCATAATTACTGAATTTAGTTATTAAAATTTTATAAGGCAAAGATATTTACCCATATAAAATTCAGCATTGATGTATGATAAGAAATAGAAGGGATTATTTATTAAGCTCTTCCAATAACTGATCGTAGTCCTCAATTTTTACGTGTAATACACCTCCAAGACTTATGATTGGGGTACTAATGGAATCTATTTTTACTGTAGAATTAGCAAAGGCCGGAGCCAATTGCCCCTTTAATTCAGGTTTTTCTGAAAAACGATACGAAGTATATAAATAATTACTCTTATCTAAATTTGAAACTAAAGTATCGCAGCTTGCGCAGTTTTCGGGAATGTAAACAATAACCTTTTTTTTAGGTTCAATTTTTATTGATTCAAATTCCCTACGTAAAGCACGCCGTGAAAGGCTATCGCTTACTTCCAGTTTATAGGTATAATTAGCTCTTTTATTTCTTTCCACAATTAAATTGGTCAGCAATACTTTTGAAGCAGCCGGTACGCGCACGGGCCTAGGTACGCTTTTGCTTTGGCGAAAATTGGTTCCCTCAACGGTAATCAAAACGTCAAGATCTTTCTCGTTTTTGTTTAGGGCGTAAAGAAACAAACGGTTTGCCTTTGCTTCTTCGATGATTTCTATAGGTCTTTCTTGTGAAAATAGGAGAGTGTAGCTCGCTGAGAATAGTAGTACGAAAAGTAATTTTTTAAACATTGAGGATTGTTTTATATTTTTTTCTAAGATATAAATTTCATTATAAACCGAAAGAATAAATTTCACGTTAATGGATTAACAGGTTTAACATTACTTTAGGCACAACACATACTTCAGTATCTATCTTTGGAAAAGCAATAAAAATTAAAGTATGGCAGATAAAAATTTAGAGCAAATGACCGTGGGTGGCGGATGTTTTTGGTGTACCGAAGCCGTCTTTAACCAAGTAAAGGGAGTAGAAAAAGTAGTTTCCGGCTATTCCGGCGGAAAGGTTCCCGGAACACCAACGTATCGTGAGGTATGCAGTGGACTCACGGGACACGCGGAGGTAATCCAGATTACCTTTGATTCCAACATCGTTTCATTCGAAGACCTACTAATCATCTTTATGACCACCCATGATCCAACAACCTTGAACCGACAAGGCGCGGATAGAGGGACGCAGTATCGTTCGGTTATTTTTTACCACAGCGAAAAACAAAAAGAGGTAGCTGAAACAGTTTTAAAAGAAATGGCAACTTATTATGAAGATCCAATTGTTACTGAGTTAAGTTCTTTGGAAAAATTTCACCCAGCAGAAGATAATCATCAAGATTACTATGCTAAAAACCAATCACAAGGCTACTGTACAGCAGTCATTTCACCCAAACTTGCAAAGCTTAGGAAAATGCATTCCGAAAAATTGAAATCATTATAATTGATTTTTTATTTTTATTCTACTGAAATTTAAAGTAGTATTTTAACTAACAAATTGCACCATGGACTGTAGAAACAAAATTTTGGAATTTATGAGGTCTAATATTGATGGCAAAAGAGATTTTGTAAATTGGGTACAAACATTTCCTAAAATGCAACAAGTAGAGCTAATGCGAGAAATGAACAGAATGGCAGAAGAAATGGCAGCTGAGCAGGGATTGAAGATAACCGATCATTTACCTAATTTCGATAAGGCAGATAGTAATTTGGATACTTTAGAAGATGCAATTCTCAATGAAAGACTGTTGCGGGACTATGTTGAATATTTTAATGATTTAAAACATAATTTAAAAAATAAAATACTCAATGATATTGATCAGCAAAGAATGTATATTATAAGTAATATTTTAAACGATGCTCCCAATGCACCGGATATGCGGGAGTTAGCCAAAAAAATGATTGCTGCGGAAAAAAAGTTTGACACTTATAAACCTGAGAATTGGCAAGGTATAGACCTTTAAAGATTACTTTAACCCTTTTTATGATATTAATACCTTCATTTACCGTATCTTTGGAAACGTTAGGATGATAGATTATTAAAACCCATCTAGGTAAAACAAATAAAAAATAATATTACATAAACTAATTTAAAAGTCATCTGCAGTCAGTGGATGGCTTTTTTTATTAAAAAAATAAATGGCAAAATCACAACAAACATACAGTAAAAAAGAAAAAGAAAAAGCAAAGCTTAAAAAGCGTGAAGAGAAACAAAAGAAAAAAGAAGCGCGTAAGGCTGAAAAAACACCTGGGATAGATTTTGTGTATGTGGATCACAACGGTAACTTGACCGATACACCACCAGATCCATCACTAAAACCAGAGATTGAAGCTGAAGATATTGTGCTAGGCATTCCACCTAAAGAAGAAGGAGAGCGAGAGGCTTTTGATCCAGTACGAAAAGGAACAGTTTCCTTTTATGATTCTTCCAAAGGTTTCGGATTTATCATTGATGATGAAAATAACGAAAAATATTTTACACACGTAAGTGGTATAATTGATGAAATTTTTGAAAATGACAGTGTTTCGTTTGAACTTGAAAAAGGTCAACGTGGAATGAATGCTGTAAAAGTCACAAAAAACTAATTTAACATTACCTATAACAAAAAAAATCCCGCACTTGGCGGGATTTTTCATTCATCAATAACTGTTACACTAATTTGTGAGGTCGTTTGCCTCTTTTTTTGCAGAGCTCTTAAGTTGATCGTATTTTTCAGAAATTGTTTCCTCTACATCTTCAACTTTTTCTCTAATCTTTCTGCCAGTTTCGTTGGCTTTGTCTTTAAGTCTTTGTTTTTCTTCTGGCGACATGTTTTTGTATTTCCAAAATGCAAATGCACCAGCTGCTACTCCTAGCAGAGCCAATATTCCTTTTCCTTTATTGTTCATGTTGTTTGTTTTTTTTTGTTAAGGTGAAGGTACAATTTTAAGCCGCCCCAACATAATTCTAAACTGACTTTAATATATATTTAATACAATCAACTCTAACTTCTTAGGATATTCATAAGTCTTTTTAATTTATTGCTCTTGAATTTTAAAATTTATAACATATCTTATTTCTAATCAAATTGTTGTAAATTTAATAACACTTCACAAAATCACTTTAGAAATGAAAATTTTATCTTTACAATACAGCTTTGTTCACTTGGTTGTCTTCATTTTATTTCTTCCTTCCTGCTCATCAATTTATTGCCAAATTTCCCGGCAAGAATTTTTCGAAAGCCATAGAGAAATACCAGATGACCCCTATATTCCTGTTTCCCGTTCTATGATGGAACGGAGTCCTGCGTATAATATAACTACTCCCAATTATTTCACCCGGCAGGTTAATGTAGACGAAAATGGAAATAACATTATTGGAGACGCAGCAAACGAAACTTCCATAGCAATAGATCCGTTAAACCCAAATAGAATTGTAATTGGATGGCGCCAGTTTGATACCGTAAACAGTAATTTTAGGCAAGCGGGAAATGGATTTTCTCTTGATGGAGGATTGACCTGGACATTCCCCGGAGTTTTGGACCCGGGTGTTTTTCGTTCAGACCCTGTTCTAGATTTTGATAGTGAAGGAAATTTTTATTACAACAGCCTTGCAAGCGGTTTTGATTGTGACGTATACAAAATTACCGATGGGGGCAATGATTGGGGATTGCCTGTTCCGGCTAGGGGTGGTGATAAACAATGGATGCGGATAGATCGTACTTCGGGCATAGGAGAGGGAAATAATTATTCTTATTGGAATGCAGCTTTTTCCAATTGTAATGGTGCTTTTACCCGATCTACCGATAGCAGCAACACCTTTGAAGAGTGTATATTGATTGATGGCGCTCCAGTTTGGGGTACCTTGGCTGTAGATTCTCAAGGCACTTTATATATCACGGGAACATCAAATTCTGGAATTGTTTTAATAAAATCTACCTCGGCAAAGAATCCTGCAGAAGATGTTATTTGGGAAAGTTTAACCCAAGTCGATCTAGATGGTGATTTAGATGTACAAGTAGCTGTAAATCCAGCCGGTTTAATGGGGCAGGCATGGGTAGATGTGGATATTTCGAACGGCCCAGGAAAGGATAATGTATATGTGGCTGCATCAGTATTGCGTCATTCTAACAATGATCCGGGGGACGTTATGTTTGCAAAAAGTACGGATGGTGGAAATACATTTGAACCTCCAATACGAATAAATACCGATACAGGAACTAATTCTTACCAATGGTTCGGAACAATGTCAGTGGCTCCCAATGGACGTATTGATATAATTTGGCTGGACACTAGAGATGCCACTAATGGAATTAGCTCTGTTCTTTATTATTCATTTTCAGAAGATCAAGGTGAAACCTGGTCAGTAAATGAACCCATATCAGAGCCGTTTGACCCATCTGTTGGTTACCCCAATCAAGGTAAAATGGGAGATTATTTTGATATGGTTAGCACTAATGATTATGCCCACTTAGCCTGGGCGAATACAATCAACGGGGGACAAGACGTTTATTATACACGCATATCGCCAGCTGGCATTTTGAATGTGGCAGATTTTACTACAGATAGCTTTCAATTCATTTCTTACCCAAATCCCTTTACTGATGAAACAACCCTTCAATTTAAACTAGAAACGCCAGAAAAAGTGTTGATAGAAGTATTTGATATAAGAGGTAGAAAACTAATCACACTTTTAAATGATGAAGTGGTGGGGAATAAAAGAATAATTTGGGACGGCAGAAGTACGAATGGAGTAAAATTCACATCAGGACTATATTTTATTACTTTAAATTCCGAAACCAAAAGTACCAGTCTAAAAGTATTAATGAATTAATTTCTTAAATTTAAGAATCAAAAGAATCAAAAGAATCAAAAGAATCAAAAGAATCAACACATAATATATGATTTACAATAAATAAGCAAGACCAGGCACAATCATAAGTGTTTGGCGCATTGCATCTGAAAACATACTAACCAAAATATTTATATAGATGAAAATATATGACGACAAACACATTAAAAACGTAGTCTTCGTGGGCGCCCACAATAGTGGGAAAACTACACTTGCAGAAACCATGCTTTTTGAAGCAGGCCTAATCAATCGCCGCGGTACAGTTGAAAATAAAAATACCGTATCTGACTATCACGACATTGAGCACGAACGGGGCAACTCTATCTTCGCTACACCACTCCACACAGAATGGCGCAATTACAAGATCAACATAATAGACACACCCGGACTGGATGATTTTATCGGTGAAATTATTTCCTCTATCCGCGTTGCAGATACTATTGTTACTGTCTTAAATGCTCAGCACGGTGTGGAAGTTGGTGCTGAAATTATCTGGAACTACATAGATAAATATCACAAACCAACTTTGTTTGTAATAAACCAAATAGACCATATCAATGCTAAATTTGAAGAAAGCTTCAAAAGCATAAAAAATCTGGTGGGCAATAATGCCGTGCAAATTCAGTATCCTTTAGTTATAGATGGTTCACAGTGTATTGTAGATGTGCTTAAGATGAAAATGTATAAATTTTCGCCAGAAGGAGGAAAGCCCGAAAAGTTAGAAATTCCCGATGACCAAAAGGAATGGGCCAAGGAATTAAATAACGAATTAATAGAGAAAGCTGCAGAAAATGATGAAACATTACTGGAGCTTTTTTTTGAAAAAGGCACCTTAAACGAAGATGAAATGCGGCAAGGAATAAAAGCAGGAATGTTGAACCATGAACTGTTTCCGGTATTCTGTGTTTCAGCTTTGAATGATATGGGCACGGGAAGATTGATGGGCTTTATTGACAACGTTGCGCCTGCTGCGGCAGACCTCAAACCTGAACAAAGCGTGGACGGCAAAGAAGTAAATGTTTTAAAAGAGAGTCCTACAGCGCTTTTCATCTTTAAAACAGTTTATCAACCCAATTTGGGGCAAATCACTTTTTTTAAGGTTATGAGCGGCGAAGTACGGCTAAATGATAAACTTATAAATTCCAGAAATGATGAAACCGAAATAATAAATCAACTTTTCATCATGGATGGAAAAGAAAGACAACCCGTAAATAGACTTACGGTGGGCGATATTGGTGCAACGCTAAAATTAAAATATACAGAAACCAACGATACTTTAGCTTCGCCAAAACTTCCTCTTGCCATTAAGCCCATTAAATTTCCACAAGCCCGTATCAAAAAAGCTGTGTTTGCAGTAAATACAAAGGATGAAGAAAAACTCAGTGAGGCGCTAAAGAAAATTCACAGTCTGGATCCTACCGTAAACATTTCCTTTTCTTCGGAAGCGAAACAACTTATTTTGGCTTGCCAAGGGGAACTGCATTTGGCAACTATAGATTGGACTCTTAAAAATATTTACGGCGTAGAGGCGCGGTTTGAAAAACCTAAAATAGCTTTCCGGGAGACCATTCAACGTTCATCTGCCTCAAACTATCGACACAAAAAACAATCTGGCGGTTCGGGGCAGTTTGCGGAAGTTCACTTAAAGATTGAACCTTGGGATGAAAATATGGAGGAGCCGCAAGGTTTTAATATCCGCGGCAAAGAAGAAATAGATCTGTCTTGGGGCGGAAAATTGGTTTTTTATAACTGCATTGTGGGCGGAGTTATTGACCTACGGTACTTGCCATCAATATTGAAAGGTGTTTTGGAAGTAATGGAAGAAGGGCCGTTAACGGGTTCCTACATTCGCGATGTGCGTGTAATGGTTTATGACGGGAAGATGCATTCTGTTGACTCAAATGATATTTCTTTTAAAATTGCTGGAGCGCATGCCTTCAAAGAAGCATTTATGAATGCCAATCCCAAACTTTTGGAACCAGTTTTGGAACTCATTGTAAAGGTTCCAGAAGAAATGGTGGGGAATGTAATGACTGATCTGCAAGCGCGGCGTTCCATGATTCAAGGAATAGAAAACAACAATAACTACCAAGTTTTAAAATGTTTGACCCCGGAAGCCGAAATGCATGGCTTCTCTACAGATTTGCGTTCACTCACGCAGGGCAGAGCAACTTTTAAATCTTCGTTTTCGTCCTATCAACCTGTACCAACAAATGTTCAAAAGGAATTGGTAAGTCAATAGTATTTTGTTTTTACTATTTGAAATAAAACGTTTTGCACATTCAAACTGTGACTATATTTGCCGAAAAATTAATATATGCCAGAGCAGGTTTTTGAAACGGAAACTTCCATAAAGGAAGAAATGGAGCATTTAAACAAATCCGTTGGCGGAGATTCAATAAAGAGAGAAATAAATACCGAAGAAATAGCGAAATGTATCGACATTCTTGAATATTTAAACAGTAATACAGATCAAATTTTTGAGATTCCAAAAGAGCAACGCACCGCTTTAATAAAAGCATCCGGACAACTATCACGACCAAATCGCGATGAGTTTTCCCGCAGAAAAAAGGATGCCAAAAAAGCTGAGAAGCGTAAACAGGCCAATAAAGACCGAACCGCCCGAAAGGAAACGGGAATACGAAGCGCTCGCGAAAACGTGGTGTTTATAGCTCCAAAACTACTCCAGGCTGCAGATTTATCTTCCAAAAAAGAACTTGAGCTTGAAACCCCGCGCAACTGTTACGTCTGTAAAACGCTCTACACAAAATTGCATCACTTTTACGATACTATGTGTACCGAGTGTGGTGATTTCAATTACGCAAAACGCTTTCAGACTACAGATTTAACTGGGCAGATAGCTGTTATGACGGGTTCGCGATTAAAAATTGGGTATCATATTTCATTAATGCTGCTTCGTGCTGGAGCAACCGTTGTAGCTACAACACGATTTCCGGCAGATTCCGCCTATCGTTTTGCACAGGAAGAAGATTTCCACCAATGGGCAGACCGTTTAAAGATTCACGGTTTGGATCTTCGACATATTCCGAGCGTGGAAATTTTCTGCAATTACATTGAGCAGAAATATGAAAACCTCGATATTCTAATAAACAACGCGGCACAAACTGTACGTAGACCGGCAGGCTTTTACCAACATTTAATGGCGAAGGAGGAAATGCCTTTTGAAGAACATCCACAGTTCGTAAAGAACTTATTGCACGATCATATTAATTGCTTGGAAGAATTAAAAACACTTGCTGCAGACATTTGTAAAAACAAAAACCTACCTGTAACTTGGCACGGTGCGGAACCGGGAATTGGTATTCGCGCTTCAGCCAAACTTTCGCAGATTCCTTATAGTTTTGACAATTCTTTAAGCGCAAAAGAAGTTTTTCCCGAAGGAAAATTGGATGCAGATTTACAGCAAGTTGATCTTCGAAAGACAAATAGTTGGCGTTTAAGGCTTGGTGAAATTGAGACTACTGAAATGATTGAGGTTCAGCTTGTAAACTCAATAGCTCCTTTTGTACTTTGTAACCGTTTAGGGGAAATTATGAAGAAAGAAAATACAGGTAAAAAACACATTATAAACGTTTCGGCAATGGAGGGGAAATTCCACAGATTCTTCAAAGAAGATCGTCATCCGCACACCAATATGGCCAAGGCTGCGCTCAATATGTTGACGCATACCGCAGCAGGAAGTCTTGCCAAAGAAGGAATTTACATTAATGCCGTAGATACGGGCTGGGTTACAGATGAAGACCCGGTAGAATTGGCAAAAAGAAAAATGGAACTGCATGACTTTCAGCCACCGCTTGATATTGTTGATGGCGCCGCTCGTGTAATGGATCCATTGATTGATGGTATAAACACTGGAAAGCACTGGAGCGGAAAGTTTTTAAAAGATTATAGGCCGATTGACTGGTAAAAAATAAACTATGGATAACCAACAACCCAATAACCCATTGCACGGAATAAAGCTCGCAGATATTCTGGAATACCTTGTAGAATATTACGGATGGGAGGTTTTGGGTGAAAAGATAAAGATCAATTCCTTCAATAGCAATCCGTCCATTAAATCGAGTTTGAAATTTCTTCGGAAAACACCGTGGGCACGGGAAAAAGTTGAACAACTTTACTTAAAGACTAAGCAGAAATAGAATATCAGAAAATTCGTTCGTAATAAATCTGGCATTTCTTCTTTCAAAACCTATAAAAGGGTGTAGTTTTGCAATCCTGCAAAATGAGGATTTTTATGACTGAGACTAAAGACGCGATTCAAGAAAAAAAAACTGATAAAGAACTGTATAGCTACCAAAAAGGCGCTATAGACAGGATTTTTGAAAAGTTTGAGACCGCGCCAGATGATTATCATTTGCTATACCAACTGCCTACAGGTGGTGGAAAAACGGTTATTTTTTCTGAAATTGTCCGTCAATATTTAAAAAACCACAACAAAAAAGTACTTGTAATGACCCACCGTGTGGAGCTTTGCAAGCAAACTTCAGAAATGCTTACCAGTTTTGGTGTGGTAAACAAGGTGGTGAACAGCACTGCAAACCTAGATGATCAAGAAAAATACAGCTGTTTTGTGGCAATGGTTGAAACATTAAACAACCGTTTGAACGATAACAAACTTGATATTTCCGATATTGGTTTGGTAATTATTGATGAAGCGCACTACAACTCATTTACCAAACTTTTTAAATTCTTTGAGAAATCATTTGTGCTTGGTGTAACCGCTACGCCACTAAGTTCCAATAGGGGCCTTCCAATGAAGGATAACTACCAGGAATTGATTGTTGGAGAAAGTATACAGTCATTGATTGAAAATGAGTTTTTGGCTGAAGTTGAGGTTTTTCAATACAATATGGGGCTCACTTCACTCGAAATAGGTTCCAATGGCGATTATACCGTAAAGTCTTCTGACGATCTCTATTCTGCCGTGGGAATGCTGGATCAGCTGTATCAGGCTTATTTAAACCATTCCAAAGGAAAAAAAACCTTGATATTCAATAATGGGATCAATACTTCCATTCAGGTGTATTACCATTTAAAAGCAGAAGGTTTGCCCATTATGCACTTGGACAATACTGCTACCAAAAAACAACGCAAGCAGATTTTAAAGTGGTTCCATGAAACGCCCGATGCTATTTTGACTTCGGTGAGTATATTAACTACAGGTTTTGATGAACCGACGATTGATACTATTATTTTGAATAGGGCTACACGTTCGTTGACGTTGTATTTCCAAATGATAGGCCGCGGTTCGCGTATTTTGAACAATAAGTCTAAATTTTCAGTAATTGATCTCGGTAACAACTACCAGCGTTTTGGTCCGTGGGAAGCGCCATTGGATTGGCAGGCAATTTTCCGTTCGCCAGATTATTATATGGATCGTTTGCTCAGCGATGAGGAGCTGGAAAGCCATTTTAGGTACGAAATGCCTGATGAGTTACGCGCAGAATTTGCCAATAGCAAGGAAGTGTATTTCGACATAAAGGAAACTTACCAAGAAGCAACCTTTAAAGGTGAATCGAGCAAAGTGGTTCTGGAACGGTCTATTGCACAGCACGCCTATATTTGCATAGAAAACAGCGAAGACGTTTACGATGCGCTTGGCCTTGCAAAAATGCTTGGCGATGATATAGACCACCGTATTGAGAAGTACTCACAGTGTATCAGCAAGAGTACACATAACTTTATAAGTTGGCTAAAAGATGATTACCGCTTAAAACTACGAAGCTATCTTCGGGATAATTTTGATACGGTGTTTGAAGAGATCCACGGGCATCCGCCGGAGGATTAGGGTTCGAGATTCAAGATTCAAGGTTCAAGATTTAAGATTTAAGATGGGATTTTAAGTTTATCAGAATTAAAAGTTCAATCCACAAATCCCAAATCCCAAATCCCAAATTAACGAATCCCGAGTTCCCGAATCCCAAAACCCAAAACCCGAATAAACGAATCCCGAATTAACGAATCCCAAATCCCCAATTAACAAAGCGTTATATTTACAACAAACTTTTTTCCATGGAATCATTCAACGAGTTTAATATTTCCAAACAACTGCAGTATGCCATCGCCGATTTGGGTTTTGAAAAACCCACGCCCATACAGGCGCAGTCGTTTTCGGTAATTATGTCGGGGACCGATATGGTTGGGATTGCACAGACGGGAACAGGAAAAACCTTTGCCTACATGCTTCCCATTTTGCAGGATTTAAAGTTTTCAAAGGAAATAAATCCGAGGGTTTTGGTAATGGTTCCCACAAGGGAATTGGTACTGCAAGTAGTTGAGGAAATTGAAAAGTTTGGGAAATATTCATCAATTAGAGTGATTGGGGTTTTTGGCGGAACAAACATCAACCGCCAAAAGGAAGCCGTTGCCGAAGGAGCCGACATAATCGTTGCCACTCCGGGACGATTGTATGATTTGGTGGTAAGCCGTGCCCTTCAGCTAAAGGCCATAAAAAAAGTGGTAATTGATGAAGTGGATGTAATGCTCGATCTGGGCTTCCGGTTTCAACTGACCAATATTTTGGAGCTGCTTCCCAACAAGCGCCAAAACATTATGTTTTCGGCAACGATGACCGATGATGTAAATGTTTTTATCCACGATTTCTTTATTGCGCCAACTACAGTATCGGTGGCCGTTAGCGGAACGCCATTGGAAAACATTTCGCAATATGCTTACAAAGCTGAAAACTTTTACACAAAGGCCAATCTGCTGAAATATTTATTGCAGAATGAAAGAGATTTTAGAAAAGTGCTGGTTTTTGTCCCGAATAAAAAAAGTGCGGATTTACTTTTTGATATTTTTGATGAATTCTTCGGAAGCGAAGTGGCTGTAATCCACAGCAACAAAACACAGAATTACCGAATCCGTTCCATAGAAAACTTCAACGCCGAAAAAACGCGTATTCTTGTAACAACAGATGTTATGGCACGCGGCTTGGATTTGGACCAGATAAGCCACGTTATCAACTTTGACGTGCCCAACTTCCCCGAAAACTATATGCACCGCATAGGCCGTACCGGAAGGGCAGAGCAGGAGGGAACTTCCATTTTGCTCTACACCGAAAAGGAAGAGGATGCCAAGGCGGCTATCGAAACCTTGATGGATTTTAAAATTGAAGAACTTGAATTTCCTAAAGAAGTAAAGATTTCAAAACAGCTCACCTTTGAGGAAAAACCCCAAATAGTAGAAATCAATAACCCCACCAATGTAGAGGAAGCTGGACCCGCCTTTCACGAGAAGAAGGAAAAAAATAAAAAAGAAAATCAGGGAGGTTCTTACAAACGCATTATAAAGCAGAAGTATAAAAAGCCCAAAACCAGAGGCGATAAAAATTTTAGAAAGAATAAACGTGGGAAATAATTCCAAATTTCAAGTACCTAACCAAATTAACCGCAAACGAAATCCTTGAAGCCAGAAACAAGAAACCCCGTTTTAATAATTCTTGCCTTTTTCTCCATTTACGTTATCTGGGGAAGTACGTATATGCTTAATAAAGTGGCCGTGGCAGAATTGCCGCCGTTTTTCTTGGCCTCTATTCGTTTTACCTCGGCGGGACTTCTCATATTTATAATTGCCAAATTAATGGGGAAGAGCCTTGCCATCACCCGTAAGCAATTTATAAATGCATTTATAGTGGGCGTGTTGTTTCTATCGTTTGGAAACGGCATTATTGTTTGGGCTTTAAAATATGTTGACAGTGGTTTCGCTGCCTTAGAGATTTCCGCACAGCCTCTGGTAGTATTGCTACTGATGTGGCTTTTACAGGGAAAACGAATAAAGCCTATGTCTTTAGTGGGTGTTGGATTGGGTATTGTGGGCATCTTTCTCTTGGTTGCACAAAAACAACTCATTGCCCAAGAGGGTACGGTATTGGGAATGGTAATGATATTTGCCTGTATGCTCAGTTGGGCCTACGGCAGTCTTTTTGTGGGGAAAGCAGACCTTCCTAAAAATTTCTTTGTTAATACCGGCTACCAAATGTTTACTGCGGGAATTACCCTTGCCGTTGCTAGTTTTCTCTTTAGGGAAGAGTGGATTGCACCAAAGGAATGGGGAGCCCCCGTGCAATGGAGTATGGTATTGCTGATTATTTTTGGGAGCATCGTGGCCTTTACTTCCTTCAATTATCTGCTAAAAACGGTATCACCAGATAAAGTTGCTACCTCCACCTATGTAAATCCTATTATTGCCCTGATTTTGGGATGGTATGTTTTAAATGAAGAAATTACTACCCAATCCATTGTGGCAGCGGCTGTGCTTTTAACCGGGGTTTATTTCATAAATACAAGCAAGACAACCCTTACTGTACCTCGGTTTTCGGGAAAGATTAAAAAGGAAAAATAGACGCTAAATTATTTTGTAGGAAAAATGGGCGATTTTCTTACGTTTTAATGACTTTGCTATGGCTTTGCTATGGCTTTGCTATGGAGTATCCGTGGGAAGGGTTTTTAGAGAAAACTTTAAGATTATAATAAAAAAAGGGTTCTTCTAATCGCTCAAAAAAAACCTAGTTAAACTTTTGATTACATTTTTATTCCAGTTAGTAATTTGTAGATTACCATTATTACCGCAATAACCAGTAGAATGTGAATAATTCCGCCGATGGCCGGAAATATTAAAAAACCGAATAGCCAGCCGATTACCAGTAGGACTACTATTATCCATAAAATGTTACCCATAATTCTGTAGTTTTAATGTTAGTTGAGTGAAGTTAGTTTTTATGTTTCAGCTTCCTTAGCTTATATCAATATAATCATAACTCATATAGGTGTGGATGGCTCTACTTGTTTTTAATGAAATGAAATAAATACCGAATTAGGTGTTCAATTAACTATTTTTTTGAAACCTATTATCTTAAAAAAGAAGCACATAGGTTTTGATGGATAAATAGTATAATTTTCATTCGCTTTCAAGCTTTTGGGGTTTATGTGAATTGTATATATTTATGTTCTTAAAATAGCTATGATTCCTCAATAATTTATTTAAAAACCTTCAACTAACTGTGGTATTAACCAAAAACAATTCTGCCTTTTTAGATTTAGCTCCTTTCGCCAACCTTTTAAAATCACTTCTTTTTCCAACTGCATTATTTCTATTTGCCACTAGCATCGCCCAATCAGAAATTGATAGCCTTTCAAAACTCATCAATGATGAAGCAAATCCATCCCGTAAGGCAGAGTTACTGCTAAAGCGTGGGGTTTTGTTCAGTAAGAACGAACGTCAAAAAGGCTTTGATGATCTTGAACAGGCGCTTAATATTTTTAGTAAAAAGGGTGATGGTCAAGGCGAAACCGATAGCTATATAGCTTTTGGAAACCTTCATTTTATATATGGAGAACCACAGGAGGCTGCACGTTATGACTCTCTTGCCATGCAGTTGGCCAAGAACATTCAGTATAAAAAAGGCAGGGCTGTGGCCATTGGTAACTTGGGCAGGGAATTTATAAACCTTGGCCACCTTAACGAAGCTGAAACACTTATTAAGGAAGCCATTGCGATAGAAGAAACTTTTAAGCCGCTAAACAAAGACCGACTTGCGGAATTATATAACCGCTATAATATTATTGTAAGCGCTAAAGGAAACTATTTGGAAGGATTGTTGCTAATAGAAAAAGCTATAGCACTTTCCAAAGGCAGCAAGAACGATAAACAGGTTTCGCTGATCTATTCCAATTATGCAAATACCCTCTCGCGGCTTTCAAAATTTGATGAGGCCGTTGAAATGCATTTTAAGGTTATTAGGCTTTGTGAAAAAATGAAGGATACCACCGGCCTGTTGCGCGTCTACAACAATCTTGGGATTGCTTTCCGAAATGGGGGCGAGTTTGATAAGGCCATTACTTATTACAAAAAAAGCATTACTCTTGCCAAAGATGCAGCCAATTATAAGTCCCTGGGCTTGAATTATGTTAACTTGGCGACCGTTTACAGTGAGAAGGGACAGTTGGAAGCTATGGACACCCTCTATCGACAGGGTATTGAGTATTTTGAAAAAGCATCAGACATTGGAGGTATTGCTTTTGCCAACCATAATTATGGTAATTTCTTGGTAATTTCTAAGAACTATACCGAAGCAGATAAACGACTGGAAGAGGCCTATAGACTGCGTAAACAAATAGGGGCAGAGCTGGCGGCGGCGAGTTCTCTTTCGGTTTTGGGGAAATCAGCAATGGAACAGAAAAATTGGAAAAAAGCCGAAGAATATCTTTTGGCTGCGGAACCATTTTATAAGGGAAAAGTACGTGAGAACAGAAATTTAAAAGAACTTTATGGCTATTTGAAAACGCTTTATACCGAAAAAGAAAATTTTGAAAGGGCACTATATTATCAAACCCAGGAGCTTGAACTTGAAAAATCAATTTTCACCGAAAATGAAAAGATAAATGCCCTAAAGACCGAGACCGCGTATGAGATGGAAAAACGCGATATGGAAATGTCGCTTCAAAAACAAAAACAAGAACTGGAAAGGCAGCGACTGCTATTGATTGGCGGAAGTGTAATGCTCATTTTATTTCTAATCTCGCTTTCTCTTTGGCTTCGCCGTAAACAGCTGAAAGAGCGTCATCAAGCACAGCTAATAAATATAGAACAGGAACACCGCTTAAATCTTGCAAAATCTTTAAAAAACACAGAACAGCAAGAGCGTAAAAAGATAGCCCACAAACTGCACGATGAAGCGGGTTCTATTTTATCCATTGCCATTTTAAACTTAAAACAAATACAAGCTGATGTTTTTAAAACAGAAAGCAAGGCGCAGGAAAAGCTGGAAACTACCCAAAAATTGTTGGGAGATATAAGCGAAAGCGTGCGAAACATCAGCCACACCCTAATGCCGGTAGCTTTGGAAAAATATGGTTTAAAAGCCGCTATTCACGATATTGTTAACGCCGTAAACACATCCCAAAAGCTTACAGTAGAAGAGATAATTGAGGGACTGGATGACACAAGCAGTTGGAGCGAGGAATATTGCCTTACCGTATATCGCATAGTACAGGAGGCTATGAACAACATAATAAAGCACGCCCAGGCAACCCATGTACTTTTACAATTGGTAGAACTGGAAGATTCCGTAACCGTGTATATTGAAGATAACGGCAAGGGAATAGACAACAACTTACGAAAAGACGGCTTGGGCTTAAAAATGCTAAAAAGCAATGTGGCATACCTAAATGGAACCATCGAAATTAACGGCAATGCAAACAATGGCACCTTTATCTTGGCTGAACTGCCCATTGAAATAACAAAGAAGACAACATTAGTGAGTAAATCCTAAGAGTTTTAATTATAAAGAAAGACCTAATGCAAGAAGTCCCCAACTTTTCAGAAAAATATATAAAAGTAATTATAGCCGACGACCATCCATTAATAATAAAAGGAATTACCGAGATACTGGAAAAATACCCTCGGTTTACTATCGTTAATACCTATAATGACGGCCATATCCTAATGCAATCTACATCCTTACCCGATGCAGATGTGCTCTTGCTGGATTTGAATATGCCCGGCAAGGATGGCCTACAGGTATTGGAAGAAATCAAAGCGATGCATCTCAAGCTACATATACTGGTGTTGACTTCCTATTTTTCCAAACAATTGGCAGAGCAATGCCAAGCTGCTGGCGCCAAAGGATATATATTGAAGTCGAACAATTTGGATAGGCTTGCGGACACCATTTTGGAAGTACTGGAAGGCAAGACGGTGATGCCGGATTTTAGTGAAAGGGCAGAAGAAGACGTAAATGATTTTAGCTATTTCGATGATTTTTTGAAAAAGTATAATCTTACCAAACGTGAAGCGGAGGTTATACAAATGGTTTGTAAAGGATACAGTTCACAAGAGATAGCCGATAAATTGTTTCTTTCCAGTTTTACAGTACAAACTCACCGCCGTAACATTTTTAAGAAGCTGAATATAGAGGGAAATACCATTGCGCTTTACAAATTTGCTTCACAACACGGGTTGGTTTAAAAAAGTTAAGGTATAAATCGTATTATTCATCAAATTTGAAAACAAATCTAGTTTTCAAATAAAAACAATTCAAGCACCCATAAGGTGGTATAGCCGATAAAATCTTAGCTTTTATTGTTAGCCTTCTCGCTGTAAGTCTTCCGTTACGAGAATATTAATTTGGCATGGGCGGGGAAGTTTAAGAAGAAAAAACTTCAGGCAGTTATCGATTATCGTTTGTTAATTGTTGAGGTTTGAACTTTCATAAATAGAGTTGCCGGTTTTTTATTGTTAAATTAGTTGCTTTAATATGCATCTAATAATATAGTATTCAAGATCAAATCTCAATTTGTAAAACCTACTTAAAATATGATAATGGATATAGCCAAATGGATTGTTATACTTTTCGGTCTTTTTATCATTTTTATTGGGTTTCTAATGCTTATTTATCCAAAGATAGCAAGAGGTATACTAAGGAAAGCTGGTAGTACAAACCTTATAAACTATGCGGAAATAACTATCCGACTTATTCCAGCAATTTCTTTAATATTATCTTCGAAATCTTCCAAATTTCCAGATGCCTTTAAAATTTTTGGCTGGATAATGCTAATAACTTCCCTTATACTTTATTTTATTCCGCGAAAAATACATCACAAATTTGCCATGAAAAGTGCAGATGCTCTTAAACCAATTTATTTTCGACTTATCTCACCATTTGCTATTTTATTTGGTGCATTAATAATTTATAATGTAAATTGAATTTGAAAGCAGAAAGAAAAAACTTAGAAAAACAATGCATAATAAAGAACGGAACTAAAAATATTTTATCAAAATTCACTATTTATAGTAATTTGACATTATTTTCCCTGTTTACAGATTGACAAAAAAATTGGTTAGCATACTTGAAAAATGACTAGAGAAAGACGAAATAAACCAATGGCAGCCTCTGCTTATATAGGAGCGGGGAATAAATTTTCCGTTATTACTAGAAAGGCAAGGCTTCCCTTTGAAAGAATTAAAACTATTTATGGAGAGGAGCATAGCAAACTTATAAAGAACAAGCCTGAAAATCACCAACCACAGCTAACAAAAATACAAAGGGCAGATCTAAAAAAGAAAGTTGAGGATATAGTTCGTTCAGAAGCAAGGGTACGTATACTAACTGTCTGCCTAAGCATTTTGATTACACTTGTTATTTTTGGAATAGTATACTATTTATTGTGATCAATAGAAGAAAAAACGGTCTTATTTTCATGACTGTTACAATCCATCCATCGTCACATTTACAAAATTTGAGTATATAGCAAGCCCTTACTACGTTTCAGAAAATCATAATCCAGGCACTCGTTGTTGGACTTTATTCGCTTATAAAGTTATCAGCCAGTCTACAGCTTTTTTATATTTTGTTTTTATTTTAAACTTATGTAAGCCAACCATTGCGCGCCGCACCTTTGCTATAAAAATATTCAAAAATTGCTAGAGCTATGACAATAAGAGGCATAATCAACGATTGTGGCCCCATCTTATCCACTATGTCCATACCAAACATCCAGTACAGTTGAAGTATAAGTACTGCAATTAAGGAAAGTAAAAAAACACCTACTGTCATTTTTTTGCGCATCAACAACAATACACTGGCCAATAATCCACTAAAAACGGCTAAGCCGTAAACATACATACTCCAGGAAGGAGCACTAGCCATAATTTCCACTTGTTCCGGTGGAAGAGTGGCCCTTATTTCCTCAGTTATCAGGAAATATTCATAAAGCCACAAGTAAACGCCACTTAAGTTCCATAAAAGTGCGATCACGGCAATGATCCAAAAGGCCGTGTTTGGTTTTGTAGTTGCATTCATATTAAATTAGTTTTAAGGTTGTAACTATAAATGTAGGTAATTTTATTTATTATATCAATCGGTAATTATGCATCACTATTCATACTTTCCAAATTGTTCATTGTATATTTACTTACCAAAATACCAAAGATGAGCCCTACCATTCCAAAATCTGCTTTCGATTTCCTTTTAAAATTAAAGAAAAACAATAATCGCGAGTGGATGCAGGAACATAAAAAGGAGTATCTGGGTAATGAAAAAGCCCTAAAAGAGTTTTATGCCGCTGTAGAAAAAGGTTTAAATACTACTGATGAAATAGCCAAAACCAAAATATTCCGGATAAATCGTGACATCCGTTTCAGCAATGACAAAACCCCCTATAATGTGCACCGAAGCGTAAGTTTCAGTAGGGCAGGGGCGCAACGGCGCGGTGGCTATTACCTCCGTTTGGAGCCGGGAAATAGCTACATGGCGGGAGGTTTTTTTGATCCAAATCCAGCAGATCTTTTAAGAATACGGAAAGAGTTTGAAATGGACAGTTCAGAAATACGTGAAATTTTGCATCAGAAAGAGTTTAAAAAAGCCTTTGGTGACTTTAATCAGGAGTACGCGGTGAAGACAGCCCCAAAAGGTTTTAGCAAAGATGATAAGAACATTGATCTAATTAGACTTAAAAACTTTTTTGTAAATCACCGCTTTACCGACGCAGAAGTATTTGCACCAGATTTCAAGGACGATCTAATTTACCATTACCAACTTTTGCGTCCATTCTTCAATTATATGAGCGATGTGCTGACGACGGATTTAAACGGGGAATCGTTGTTATAGAATTAAGACTGGCCAAAACAATCCAACTATTCGCTGGTCGGTTTTTGCCAATTCTTATTAAATCATGCAAAATCGTATTCCAAAAGCTGTATGTTGCTTTTCAAGCGTTCCTTTACTATATCCATCATCCGTTTGTTCAGTGCTGAGGAATTTTTAATATAAATCTCAAATTCTTCAAGTGTAAATTGACCAATGATAATACCTTTCAATGAATTTCGGAATTTCATATCCTTATGGATGGCGTTTTCTATATAGTCCAGTCTCTTTTCGATAGTAAGATCGTAAAAAACGTTTTTATGCTTTGCCACATAATTCCTGAAAACTGCCAATAAAAGTTCATTTTGAAGCTTTGCCACAGGACGCAGCGTCTTGTTTTGAAAAAATTCGTCGGCAGACATGTTAGCGTTGATTTTAGCAGAGGAAATTTCGGGGCGCATACGGAGCAGTAAACTATCTCGTGTTTCCATATATGGTTTTTTCTAAAATTAGAAATAATCAAAGGCTTTTTGGTAGGAAGTGCAATTAGTTATAAACGTTCTTTTCAACAATGCGAAGGAATGTTATCTTTGGAATTGACCGCAATAAAAGTGGCGGTTAAAAATTTCCTGAATCAACAAAACGATTATACAGATGAAAATATTTTCAGCAGAACAATTATACGATGCAGATAAAATCACGGTTGAAAAACAACAGATTACTTCAGAAGCGTTGATGGAGCGCGCCGGTACGCAGATTTTTAATTGGTTGCACCAACGCTTAAATGGAGCGCCCGTGCCCATTCGCATATTCTGCGGTATTGGCAATAATGGTGGAGATGGGCTGGTAGTGGGGCGGATGCTTATTGAGCACGGCTACAATGTAATTGTATATGTAGTAAACTGCAGCGACAAGCGTTCCAAAAACTTTTTAATCAATTATGACAAAATAAAAAACGTAACTAAAAAATGGCCCCTATTGATGAAGGGCGAAAGTGATTTTCCTGAAATAAATCCAGAAGATATTATTGTGGACGCCATTTTTGGAATCGGCTTAAACCGTTGTCCGGGCGGATGGGTGAAGAAATTAATCCAGTATTTGAATGAAAGCAAGGCTTTTAAACTTGCTATTGATATACCCAGTGGGTTGTATTCCAATTCACCGTTGGAAGATACCGAGGCTGTATTGAAAGCCAACCATACCTTGACTTTCCAAACCCCAAAGCTTTCCTTTTTTTTACCGGAAACGGCTCCCTTTGTTTCAAATTTTGATGTTTTGGAAATAGGCTTGGATATTGAATTTCTACAAACAACCGAACCTATAGGGCAACTGATTTCAAAACTGGAAGCACAGCGTTTTTACAAACCCCGAGAAAAATTTGACCACAAAGGTACCTATGGCCATGCCCTAATAGTTTCGGGAAGCTACGGAAAGATTGGAGCGGCGGTGCTCTCAACTACGTCAGCTTTTAGAATTGGTGCTGGTATGGTAACTGCATATGTACCTAAATGTGGTTACGCTATTATACAGACCACGATTCCCGAGGCCATGGTAATCACCGATAAAGAAGAGGATTATTTAAGTGATATTTCTTTTGATTTTGAACCTTCAGCAATTGGAATAGGCATGGGCATCGGGAAAAATGAATCAACTGTAGCTGCTTTAAAAAAAATATTGCAGAATAAGGGTATTCCTTTCGTTATTGATGCTGACGCATTGAATATTCTTTCGGAAAATAAAGCTTTGTTAAATCTTCTTCCGAAGAATTCAGTATTAACACCACATCCTGGGGAATTAAAACGACTAATTGGCGAATGGAAAAATGATTTTGAAAAACTTGAAAAAACAAAGAAATTTTCAGAAAAATATGAAGTTGTAATAATAATAAAAGGCGCTTATACAATCACGGTTTATGGAGATAAGCTATATATAAATACCACTGGCAATCCCGGAATGGGAACCGCTGGCAGTGGCGATGCATTGAGCGGTGTGATTACGGGATTGCTTTCACAGGGTTATGATGCTTTGCTCGCTTCCGTATTTGGGGTATATCTTCACGGTCGTGCGGGTGATATTGCTGCGGGCCAATTGGGATATGAAGCAGTTATGGCTGGTGATGTTATCGATAATCTTTCGGAAGCTTATCTGGATTTGTTTGCTCGGGAAGAACAGCTTTCTGAAGAGCCTACTGAACAATAAAAGCCACGAATACACGAATATTTTTTTATATAATCCGTGAATTCATGGCCTAAAATTTACTAGATAAAATTTACATCAGTCCATCAATTAGTTTTCTCAATTCTGGGTCAGATGGTCGGGGGGCATCGGCTGATACGATATTACCCTGTGGATCGATTAAAATAAACCTCGGGATTCCTAATATTGCATAATCCTTTACAAATTTGGAGTTCCAGTTATTATCTGCCATAAGTTGAATGCCGCCCAATTCTTTATCAGAAACCATTGCTTTCCACTTATCGTAATCTTTTGGTTCGTCGATAGAAATACTCACAAATTCAATATTCTTGTTATGGTATTCTTTTTCAACTTCCTTCAAGGAAGGAATTTCTCGAAGGCAGGGGCCGCACCAAGTTGCCCAAACATCAATATAAACATACTTTCCCTTTAGATTCTCTAATGAGGTATAACCACCTTTGTGATTTTCAAAATTAAAAGTAGGCGAGGGGTTCCCCTTTGTTATAGTTTTAAGTTTGTTGTAACGCTCAGTAAGCGCAATTAAATTCTCAGAACCTGGATTACTGTTTTTGTAAATATTGAAAACCTCTTCTAAACTTTCATTTGGCTTAAGTCCGAACTGTAGATAAGAACTCATAATTCGGTCTTTGGCATAACCATCTGGAAGGTTTTCATCCACTTTTTTTAAATAAAGAATAGCTTGATCAACATTGCCATTTTCAGCGGCTTCCCCAGCTGCCAATCTGTTAAAATGAGCATCGAGCAAGCTCTGGTAGGCCACTGAATTACGATATGCAAGGGTGTCTGTATAGTTTACATTTTTCAATTCATCGTAAAAACTCTCAGAAACTTTAAAATCTGCTTTACCGTTGTAATAACGATGTGCCTCTTGGTAATTCTCCAACATTATGGCCCGTGCGTATTTATCTTCCACGGAAAGTTTTTCTTTGAAATCTTCATTAGTTATACTATTGGCGGTGTAGAGACTATCAAAGCTTTTCTGATTCTTGTCCAATTGCTCAAAGAAGTCAGCTTCATCCATTGAAAAAACTTCCTTATAGTCTAGATTTTGCTCGTTCCAAAGATATTTTGCAGCTAAAAAGTTATTGATGTTGCCCAAATCGCCAGTATATTTTAGTGTTTCATCAAATTCATTAGCGTTCAGTGTTACTGAAAGTGTTTTCCCTTTTTCCAAATAAATTCCGGTACGTTCACGGCCAATATACATTTCATAAAAACCGTCCGTTTTTATATGAAGTGTATCTAAAAAGGACCCGTTTTCACCTATCTGTGTTCTTTGTTCAAAATCGTTACCGCGCACAAATACGGTTTCTGCAGTATTATTTTCAACAGTACCGCTAAGTATGGAATATTGTGGTTTTTCTTCCTGCTCACAGGCAATTACTATAAGCACCAAAAGGAATAAGACTAGTTTTTTCATTTACTATATTTTAAAATTTCACCGTAAAATTACATATAGAAACTACATTTCCATTAATAATGACAGTTAATTTTAGTAACTGCTTATTAATATATAGGAACTTCTACCTAGCTTTTGAAACGAAGAAAGGTGGCAGGGCAATTAAAAAACATTATTTTTGCCGAAAGAATACCTTCCCAATGAAAACACATTATATTAGTTCAGAAATCCTCGATCTGTCCACAATAAAGGATATTGTTGAAAATCATACCAACCTTGCCCTTTCCGAAGAAGCCCAACTGAATATAAAAAAATCCAGAGAATATCTTATCAATAAAATGAAAGACAACCAAACTCCGGTTTATGGTATAAACACGGGTTTCGGTTCTTTGTGCAATGTGAAGATTTCTTCAGAAAATCTTTCAAAACTGCAGGAAAATTTGGTGATGTCCCACGCCTGCGGCACTGGGGAATTTGTGCCAAAACCAATTATAAAATTGATGCTTTTGCTAAAAATACAATCATTAAGTTATGGTTACAGTGGAGTTCAGATTGAAACCGTACAACGATTGATTGATTTTTTCAATAATGATATATTACCTGTAATCTATTCGCAGGGAAGTTTGGGTGCCTCTGGCGATTTGGCGCCCTTGGCCCACCTTTCATTGCCCCTGTTGGGCAAGGGCGAAGTATATTACGGCGGCGAGCGTATGCAAGCTGATAAAGTGCTGAATAAATTCAATTGGGAACCCATAACCCTACAGGCAAAAGAGGGGTTGGCTTTGCTAAATGGAACTCAATTTATGAGCGCCTATGGCGTGTATTGTCTTTTAAAAAGCTACAAACTATCCTATTTGGCAGATTTAATAGGCTCCGTATCCATTGATGCCTTTGATTGTAATATGAGTCCTTTTAATGCTTTGGTGCATCTGGTGCGTCCACACCGAGGACAGGTAAAAACTGCCGAGCAAATATTAGAGTTTTTGGAAGGTAGCGAACTGGGACTTTCGGAGAAGAAAAATGTGCAGGATCCCTATTCTTTCCGGTGCATTCCACAAGTTCATGGAGCAACAAAAGATACTATACATTTTGTTCACAAAACCTTTAAGACTGAAATTAATTCGGTAACCGACAATCCGAATATTTTCGTGAAAGAAGACGTTATTATTTCTGGTGGAAATTTTCACGGACAACCATTGGCGCTAGCTTTGGATTATTTGGCAATCGCAATGGCAGAATTGGGTAATATTTCAGAAAGAAGAACCTATCAATTGGTTTCTGGGCTTCGGGAATTACCGGCATTTTTAGTGAACAATCCCGGTTTAAACAGTGGCTTTATGATTCCGCAATATACTGCCGCCAGTATTGTTAGTCAGAACAAACAATTGGCCACGCCAGCTTCCGTAGACTCTATAGTATCATCAAATGGACAGGAAGACCACGTGAGCATGGGAGCCAATGGCGCTACCAAATGTTTGCGCATTATTGAAAACCTAGAAACTATTCTTTCCATTGAATTAATGAATGCCTCACAGGCATTAAAATTTAGGGAGCCGAAGAAATCTTCACCTTTTATAGAATCATTTTTAAAACCATATAGGTCTATTGTTCCATTTATTGAAGACGATAGGCTGCTTGCCGATGATATTCACGCAAGTGTAGCATATATACAGTCAATGGATGTGGATGCGGAAATACTTTTTGGATAAAAGCGGTATCTTAGTCATTTGAACCAAATATGGTATGTTATGAAATCTTTCCTAGTGATAGTTTTACTTTTTTTAAGTTGTCAACCAATAATTTTTGCGCAAGACTATAAGCCCATTTTAGATTACCGAAACGAATGGCATTTCACTACTTGTAACTTTGGTTGTTATACCGATAAATATTACACTGATGGAGATACCTTGGTTGATGGAAAGATGTATAAAATACTTGAAGGATACCATTTTATATCCAGAACTTTTTTGTTACGGGAAGATGTTTCAGAAAGAAAATTATACTTTTTGAGAATACGCCCCAGTGGTGGCCTTGAGGAATATTTATTATACGATTTTACTCTTGAAGTGGGGGATACAATAAAAATGCAAAACCCAATAACGCCATTTCCTCAAGACGGAGGTTTTTTTAGGTTAGATTCTATTGTGCCAAGACCCTTGGTTGATGGCCTAGATTACGATTATCTCTACTTTTCACCAACACCTTCAAACCCTATAAGTACAGAGAATGCGGTTTGGGTGGAAGGAGCAGGCTCACTTTCACTGATTAATGCTCCGGGAGGATATCCTAATCTTAACGGCGTGGGTGCTTTGAGTTGCTATTTTAAAAACACTGAGGTTTTTTATGCAAATTTAGATTCTATTGACGATTGTGTACCAGTTTATATGAATGTCAAGGAGAATCCGCTGGAGGAGGTGATTGTTTCAAAATCCACTAATAGCGGTGTTTATTTGTTGAACAATACAATGAGCGTGAAAGATGCTAATGTGTATGATTTAAGAGGTAAGAAATTGATAACCCTTCAAAATAGCTTTAATAAAACGATGGCTATTGATCTATCTGGCTATAGCCCAGGAATGTATATTATAGTTATACATGGAATAGTGGATACAAAAAGAACTTTCAAGGTAATTAAATAAGAGCATAGGCCACTAAAAATTTTTATTCTCAATAAACTGATTGACCCAATTTTTGGCATCATCAAGATTCGAAAAGATTTCTAATGGTTTTTTAAGAAAAAGCTTTTCAATCTCAGCATTCTTTATTTTATGTTCCTCATTTGAAACTATTGCAAAAGCGACTAGATTTTCAATTTGTGAAGTTTTCAAATAAACCATTGGGTCTACTGCATAGCTGTTTTTACGGTAAGTAATATATGCAAATGGTCTATTGTGAAAATAAGTATGGGCAATTTCAACAAGATGATCATTGTATTCAGGTTTAACCGTGGTGCCTTCTTTCATTATGGCAATAACGAAATTTTTGAAGACATTAATTTCACCAAACTCATAAAATAATGCTTTAATCATAAATAAAAATATTACTCCCTAAAATACAAAATTTTAGGGAGTCATTATTGTATTGAAAATCTGTTGTTCTTAGATAGGGAAAAAACCTAAGATTCCGTTGGTTTCTTTTGCTTCTTGATTTTTATGGTCAGTTCATTGGACTTTTCGTCAAGATCCATAGTTATTGTATCACCTTCCTGCAGGTTGCTTTTTATGATCTCTTCTGCTAGGGCATCTTCAATATATTTCTGAATGGCCCTGTTTAGTGGTCGTGCACCGTATTGTTTGTCAAAACCTTTATCGGCAATAAAATCCTTCGCTTTTTCTGTTAGCTTTAATTCATACCCTATATCTGAAATGCGGGCATATAGTTTATTCAATTCAATATCAATAATTTTATGGATATCTTCTCTTTCCAAGGCATTGAATACCATAACATCATCAATACGATTCAAAAACTCTGGTGCGAAAGTTTTCTTTAAGGCATTTTCAATAACACTTTTTGTGTGCGATTCCTCCTGGCTCTTTTTTGCAGCGGTACCAAAACCAACACCTTGACCGAAGTCTTTTATTTGACGGGCTCCAATGTTGGAAGTCATAATGATAATAGTATTTCTAAAATCAATTTTTCTTCCAAGGCTGTCTGTTAAATAACCATCATCCAAAACTTGAAGCAACATATTAAACACATCTGGATGCGCTTTTTCAATTTCATCCAAAAGAACAACTGCATAAGGTTTTCTTCTAATTTTCTCGGTAAGTTGTCCACCTTCTTCATAACCCACATACCCTGGAGGAGCTCCCACTAAGCGGGAAATAGCGAATTTTTCCATATACTCGCTCATATCAATGCGAATCAACGCATTCTCAGAGTCAAACAACTCACGGGCCAATACTTTTGCTAATTGTGTTTTACCAACACCCGTTTGTCCTAAAAAAATAAAGGATCCTATAGGTTTGTTTGGATCTTTCAATCCGGCACGGTTTCTTTGAATTGCTTTCACCACTTTAGCAACTGCTTCGTCCTGACCAATTACTTTTCCTTTAATTCGGTCGGGGAGTGCAGCGAGTTTTGTGGTTTCGGTCTGTGCAATTCTGTTTACGGGAACACCGGTCATCATGGAAACTACTTCCGCCACATTTTCCTCATCAACAGTTTCCTTGTGAAGTTTTGAATCGGCTTCCCATTTTTCTTGTTCTACAGCAAGCTCTTTTTCAAGATTCTTTTCGTCATCCCGAAGTTTTGCCGCTTCTTCATATTTCTGCTTTTTAACGACGGTATTTTTCAGTTCGCGGACTTCCTCCAATTGTTTTTCAATTTTCAGAATTTTATCTGGAACATGGATGTTTGTAATGTGCACACGAGAACCAGCTTCATCCATAGCGTCAATAGCCTTGTCTGGAAGAAAACGCTCAGTCATATATCTATTTGTAAGTTTCACGCAAGACTCAATGGCTTCATCTGTATAGATTACATTGTGGTGGGCTTCGTACTTATCTTTTATATTTTTAAGGATCTCGATGGTTTCTTCAACGGTTGTGGGTTCCACCAATACTTTTTGAAAACGTCTTTCCAGGGCGCCATCTTTTTCAATATATTGACGGTATTCATCGAGGGTAGTGGCACCGATGCATTGAATTTCACCTCTTGCTAATGCGGGTTTAAACATGTTTGAAGCATCCAATGAGCCCGTGGCACCACCGGCACCAACAATGGTATGGATTTCATCAATAAAAAGAATTATATCGTCATTCTTTTCAAGCTCATTCATAACAGCTTTCATGCGTTCCTCAAACTGGCCACGATATTTGGTGCCAGCCACTAGGCTTGCCAAATCTAGGGTTACCACTCTTTTATCATAAAGAATACGTGAAACTTTACGTTGAATTATTCGTAATGCCAAACCTTCCGCAATTGCTGATTTTCCTACACCAGGCTCACCGATTAGCAACGGATTGTTTTTCTTTCTTCTACTTAAAATTTGGGAAACGCGTTGTATTTCGCTTTCACGGCCTACAACGGGATCTAGCTTTCCTTCTTCGGCCATAGCCGTCAAATCTCTTCCAAAATTATCCAAAACAGGCGTTTTGGATTTTTTATTGGTTTTTGCAGTAGTTCCCGCAAACAAGTTTTCCTTGTTGGCATCCTCAGCCGAGGTATCGTCATCATTCGGAAATGATTCGGCACTCGGGGTGTCTATATAATCGTCGTCGTTTGTAATCATAAGTTTAAATTGATCTTTAACCACATCATAATCTACTTTCATCTTATTCAACAGCTTGGTAGTGGGGTCGTTTTCATTCCTGAGAATGCACAATAATAAGTGCGCAGTATTAATGGAATTACTTTGAAAAAGTTTTGCTTCCAAAAATGTAGTTTTCAGGGCCCTTTCCGCTTGACGGGTTAAGTGTAGGTTCTTTTTATCGTTTGTATTTGGAGTAACGCCAGGATTGGCTGGACTTAAAATTTCCACTTTTCTTCTTAAATGGTTTAAGTCAATAGCCAATGCATTGAGAATAGTTACCGCTTTGCCATTGCCGTCTCTTAAAAGACCGAGCATTAAGTGCTCGGTACCAATAAAATCGTGGCCTAGGCGAAGGGCTTCTTCTTTGCTATAGGCAATTACATCTTTTACTCTTGGGGAAAAATTATCATCCATATTTAAAATCCTCTCTTCTTAATAAGTACTAAATTAACCAAAATAGGACAAAAACTGTTCCTCTTTGATATCATTTTAGTAAAAGGACAAAATATATGGTGGAATTCAAAGAATATTCGTTGATACTTATTAACGATTTTACCCCCCAAATTTGTTAATAAATTCGTGAATAACAGAAAGCAAAAACCCCTGTTAAACCTACGAAAAAGTGTATCTTGCTCCATTAGTTCAACAACGATAATAAAACATATTTTTTATGGCTGAAGGTGATAAAATAATCCCTATTAACATTGAAGATGAAATGAAATCTGCCTACATCGATTATTCGATGTCGGTCATAGTGTCACGTGCGCTGCCAGATGTTCGCGATGGAATGAAACCGGTACACCGAAGGGTTTTGTTCGGAATGCACGAACTGGGCATTAGAGCCACGGGTGCACATAAAAAATCTGCGAGAATTGTGGGAGAGGTTCTCGGTAAATATCACCCCCACGGTGATACCTCGGTATATGATGCCATGGTGCGTATGGCCCAAGAGTGGAGCTTGCGCTATTTGTTGGTTGATGGCCAAGGAAACTTTGGTTCCGTTGATGGTGATAGCCCAGCAGCAATGAGATATACAGAAGCTAGGATGCAGAAAATTTCTGAAGAAATGCTTGCTGATATTGATAAGGAAACCGTTGACCATCAATTAAATTTTGATGATACCTTAAAAGAACCAACCGTACTTCCAACCCGCGTTCCGGGGCTTTTGATCAATGGAGCTTCAGGTATTGCAGTGGGGATGGCTACAAATATGCCGCCGCACAACCTCACAGAAGTTGTAAACGGGACGATAGCATATATTGAAAATAACGATATTGAAATTGATGAGCTGATGCAGCACATCAAGGCTCCTGATTTTCCTACCGGTGGAATTATTTACGGATATGAAGGGGTTCGCGAAGCTTTTCACACAGGTCGCGGTCGCGTGGTAATGCGTGCCAAGGCGAGTTTTGAAGAGGTAAACGGAAGGGAGTGTATTGTGGTATCTGAAATTCCATATCAAGTGAACAAGGCAGATATGATTAAAAAAACTGCCGACTTAGTAAATGATAAAAAAATAGAGGGTATTTCCAATATCCGCGATGAGAGTGATAGAAAGGGAATGCGCATTGTTTACATTTTAAAGCGTGATGCCATCCCAAATATCGTACTGAACACTTTATTCAAATATACAGCATTACAGTCCAGCTTTAGCGTAAACAATATCGCGTTGGTAAAGGGAAGGCCACAAATGCTGAACTTGAAGGAGTTGATTCATTACTTTGTGGAGCACCGTCACGAAGTTGTGGTTCGCCGTACTGAATATTTACTTCGCAAAGCAGAAGAACGTGCACATATTCTGGAAGGATTGATAATTGCGTCAGATAATATAGATGAGGTAATTAGATTGATCCGTGCTTCTTCCAATGCAGACGAAGCAAGGGAGCGGTTGATGGAAACTTTTAAACTCACCGAAATACAAGCCAAAGCTATAGTTGAAATGCGCCTTCGCCAATTGACGGGTCTGGAGCAGGATAAACTTCGAAGTGAGTATGAAGAGTTGATGAAAACAATTCAGGATTACAAAGACATTCTTGCCAGCAAAGAGCGCAGAATGCAAATCATCAAAGAAGAACTTGAGGAAATTCGTGATAAATATGGCGATGAGCGCCGCTCTACAATTGAATATGCAGGAGGGGACGTAAGTATTACAGATTTGATTGCAGATGAGCAGGTGGTTTTAACTATTTCGCACGCAGGCTATATTAAGCGTACTTCCCTCTCAGAATACAAAACACAGAATAGAGGAGGGGTTGGTCAAAAAGCTTCTGCTACAAGGAACGAGGATTTCTTAGAGCATCTTTTTGTAGGAACCAATCACCAATATATGCTGTTCTTCACCCAAAAAGGAAAATGTTTCTGGATGCGCGTTTTTGAAATTCCCGAAGGAACGCGAACTTCCAAAGGAAGAGCTATTCAAAATCTTATAAATATTGAATCGGATGATAAAGTGAAAGCTTTCATCTGTACCCAGGATTTAAAAGATGACGAGTACATAAATAGCCATTATGTAATTATGGCCACCAAAAAAGGACAGGTTAAGAAAACTCCTTTGGAGCAATATTCAAGACCAAGAACTAACGGTATCAATGCAATAACCATCCGCGAAGACGATGAACTGCTTGAAGCAAAATTGACAACCGGTAACAGTCAAGTAATGTTGGCGGTAAAATCTGGAAAAGCCATTCGTTTTGAAGAAGAAAAAACTAGACCGATGGGAAGGAATGCCTCAGGAGTTCGCGGAATTACACTCGGCAATGAAAAGGACGAAGTTGTAGGCATGATTGCAGTAGATGATGGCGATTCTGAAATCTTGGTTGTTTCAGAAAATGGTTACGGAAAAAGATCTTCTATTGAGGATTATCGAATCACCAACCGAGGCGGAAAAGGAGTAAAAACTATTAATATTACCGAAAAAACCGGTAAATTAGTAGCAATCAAGAATGTAACCGATGATGATGACTTAATGATTATCAACAAATCTGGGATTGCCATTAGAATGGCCGTAGCAGATCTTCGAGTTATGGGTCGTGCCACCCAAGGTGTGCGGTTGATAAAAGTTAGGGAAGATGATGCCATTGCAGCAGTAGCAAAAGCTATGAAAGACGACGATGACGATGTAGAAATCTTAGAAGAAACCAATGATGGCACCACTCTTGATAATAACGAAACTCAAACCGAAAATAACGAATAAACTTTAACACATGAAAACACGAATTTTAATAACAGGACTTGCATTTGTATCTGCTATTTCATTTGGACAAAAAAAAGAAATTAAAAAGGCTGAAAAAGCTGTAAAATCAAGCGAATACAGTGAAGCTATAACTTATTTAAATGAGGCTGAAGCATTGCTAGCAAGCGCTGACAATGATACAAAAGCCCAATTTTACGCTGTAAAGGGACAAGCTTTGTACGGCACAGGTGGAACTGATTTTACTAAATTAAAAGCTTCTGCCGAAGCATTTAGCCAAGCACTAAAACTTTCTCCAAGTATAGAAGACGAGATATCAGTCCCATTGCAGAATTTGCGCGCGGCCTTAGTTAATAGTGCAAAGAAAGATTTTGAAGCAAAGCAATATATGACGGCTTCAGAAAAATTGTATAGCACCTATATGATTGATGAAAAAGACATGGATTACCTTTATTTTGCTGGTGTTTACGCACACAATGGCGAAGATTATGAAAAGGCACTTAACTATTATCAAATACTTTTAAAATCAGATTATACAGGAGCAACAAAAGAATATGTTGCAACTAATAAATCTACAGGCGAGGTTGAATCTTTTGATAATGAAAAGCTTAGAGATTTCGCTGTGAAATCGGGTGAATTTATTAAACCAGAAGCACGGGTTTTAGATTCTAAAAGAAATGATATTTTGGGCAATATGGCGCGTATCTATTTACAAAAAGATGATACTGAAAAAGCAATCGAGCTTTTAAATTCGGCTAGAGCCGATAGCCCAGATGATGTTGACTTAATGCGTCTAGAAGCAGACATAAGTAATAAAATGGGTGACTATGATAGATATGATAAAATAATGAATAAAATAATCGCAACAGATCCTACTAATCCAGCGATTTATACAAATTTGGGCGTAGCGAATGTTGAATTAGGTAAGACCGAAAAAGCTATTGAATATTATGAAAAGGCTTTAGAACTTGACCCAAATTACGAATCAGCATTAATAAATATTTCAGTTGCAAAACTTTCCTATGAAGATGGCATAAGAGAAACTATGAATAATTTAGGTACCTCGAGAGCAGATAACGTGAAGTTTGATGAACTTAAAAAAGAATTGAACAATATTTATAGTGATGCAATGCCTTTTTTGGAAAAAGCATATTCTATTAATCCATCAAATTTAGGTGTCGCACAGACTTTGATGAATATATACGGTCAGCTTGGAGAAGATGCAAAATTTCAGGAAATGAAAGCTAAAGTTGAAACTTTAAAGAAGGAATAAAAGTGATTTTCTATAATAATAACAAAACCTCTGAAATTTCAGGGGTTTTTCTTTTTATATAATTCTTTTTATTACTCTAAGTTTGTGGGTGTGGTTGCGCATTTCATAGTTGAAAATACCACTATGATCCAATCTATCAATGCGCACCTTTCCGTGGGCGTGGATAATATAATTATCCTTCATAATAATTCCTACATGGGTAATCTTCCCTTCTTCATTGTCAAAAAATGCCAAATCCCCCGGCTCACTTTCTTCAATAAAACTCAAAGCTTCTCCTTGGGTTGCCTGCTGGCTTGCATCGCGAAGCAATTTATAGCCGTTCAGTTTATAGACCATTTGCGTAAAACCACTGCAATCAATACCAAAAGGCGTTTTGCCGCCCCATAGATATGGGGTATTTAAATAGAGTAGAGCAGTTTCAACCAAATGTTCCTTCGGAAGTTTTGCCGAAACTGATTTTCCTTCGAAATGATGTTTTAAATAAGCCGCTGCGGAAATATTACTTCCCAAACAAATGGAAAACAACTGATTGTCCGGCGCGGTAACAAAATCTACCAAATCTGATGAAAGCCCCACCGGTTTCTTTTCAAAATCGGAATAATCTTCTTCGGCTATATTAAAAAATTGTTTGTTGTCTATCCAACCTTCATATTTGTCAAAAGCCAAGCGGATTCGGCTCCACTTTTTCCGGGTTTCCAATATTTTGAAATGTTCGCCGTAAAGTACTTGCGTCACCATTTCACTCGCATCGGAAGCTTCGGCTCGAAGTGGGACCACACTTAAATTACAGATACCGTAATCCATTCAGAAATTATTGAAGATAGTTACGGTTTTTTAGATTCTTTCAATTACCATTGCAGAAGCGCCACCGCCGCCATTGCAGATAGCTGCTGCACCAATTTTGGCATCATTTTGCTTAAGCACATTCAAAAGCGTAATCAAGATACGGACGCCACTACAACCCAGCGGATGACCAAGAGATACGGCGCCACCGTTAACATTTACATTGCTATCGTTTAATCCTAAAATTTTCATATTCGCTAATCCCACAACGGCGAATGCTTCATTAAATTCAAAATAATCTACATCTTTAATATCAATCCCTGCTTTTGCAATCGCTTTTGGAAGGGCTTTTGCGGGAGCGGTGGTAAACCATTTTGGTTCCTGTGCGGCATCTGCGTAACTTTTAATAAAAGCCAGAGGAGTTAAACCTAATTCTTTCGCTTTTGCCTCACTCATCAAAACCATCGCGCCCGCACCGTCATTAATGGTAGATGCGTTTGCGGCAGTAACGGTTCCGTCTTTTGAAAATGCTGGACGCAAAGAAGATATTTTATCCATTTTTACGTTTTTGTACTCTTCGTCTTCAGAAACCACAATTGGTTCGCCGCGTCGTTGTGGAACTTCAACGGAAATTACTTCTTCTTTAAACTTTCCGTCGGTCCAAGCTTTTGCGGAGCGTTCGTATGATTTAATAGCGAAGGCATCCTGATCTTCCCGAGAGAAATTATATTCGGTAGCACATAGATCTGCACAGGTTCCCATGGCATTGTGATCGTAAGCATCTACCAAACCGTCTTTTTGCATTCCGTCAATCAAAGTAGCGGGGCCAAATTTTGTTCCACTGCGCATATGTACATAATGAGGGATATTGCTCATACTTTCCATTCCGCCGGCCACTATCACATCGGCATCGCCAAGTGCAATGGCCTGTGCAGCTTGCATTACGGCTTTCATTCCCGATGCACATACTTTATTAACTGTGGTTGCAGGTACAGTATCTGGAATTCCGGCACCCAAAGCAGCTTGGCGTGCTGGGGCTTGACCCACACCCGCCTGAACCACATTGCCCATATATACTTCCTGAACGGCAGAAGGATCAAGGTTTATTTTATTCAATGCGCCTTTAATGGCCGCTGAGCCCAATTGGGTTGCGGTTAATGAAGAGAGGCTTCCCATAAAACTTCCTATTGGTGTTCTGGCTGCGGATACTATAACTACTTTATTGTTCATGCTACTGTTTTTTAATTTGAAATAAGGACTGCGAAATTACGGATTTCTAACTTAAATATCAATCTTTGCAAGTATTGGTTTTGGGATAACTCATTCCTTATTTATACCTTTACTTTAAGTTATTAATATATGAAGAACCTTTTTTCCTTGTTTGCGAAAAACCAGTCTCTTATTTATAAGGTTTTTCTATTTATAGCCTCAACGCTTTTAGTAATATATTTTCTTCCGAAAGGTGGGCAGTTTAAATATAATTTCCAAAAAGGAAAGCCTTGGCAGTACGAAAATCTGTACGCACCCTTTAGCTTTACCATAAAAAAAGACGAAGACACGCTTAAAAAAGAGCGGGAAGAAATTAGAGGTAACGCAATACCATATTTTGAATACAACGATGAAACAGAGCTAAGAGTTGTTGAGAGTTTTTATGAAAATCTCGAAATAAAATATGTGGACAGCCTTTACAGCACACCATATAAAACCGTGGAAAGATTGGGCGGTTCCCTAATTTCAGAGGTATATAAAAATGGTGTTACTGATGAAATACATAATTATGAAGGCGATAGGCTCATATATTTAAAGAACGGTAACGAAATAGAGGAACGAACCTATTCACAATTGTTCAAGAAAGAAAATTTGAACAAAAAAGTCAGGGAGTTGATTGAAAAGAGCAACACGGAAGATGTACAAGTACTGCTTTACAATCTTTTAAATGAAGTGCTTGAGCCCAATGTATCGCTAAATACCAGATTGACAAATGCAGCTATTGAGGCAGAGATTGCGGCGTTAAACCCAAATCGCGGAATCATTGAAAAAGGAGGGCGAATCATTGCCAAGGGCGAAGTTGTTGAAGGCGATAAGTTTCAGATTTTAAATTCCCTAAAAGCCGAATTTGATAGCCAGATCTGGAGCAAGAACAACTTCCTGTGGTTGTTGGTTGGTTATTCCATGTTGGTTTCCTTGGTATTTTTAATGCTTTTTCTATTTCTGAAGAATTACAGGCCCGTAATCTATAATAACAACACCAAGGTTACTTTTATCTTTTTCAATGTCCTTTTAATGGTTTTTCTTACCACGCTCGTGGTAAAGGTGCATGCCGATTATGTTTACGTGGTACCCATTTGTATTTTACCGCTTATTCTCAAAGCGTTCTTTGACCCACGCGTAGGTTTGTTTGTTCATGTTTTAACCATACTGTTGCTCGGGTTTATTGTCCCAAACAGTTTTGAATATATGTTTTTACAGTTTATTGCAGGTATAGTTACCATATTAACTGTTTCAGAATTATATAAAAGAGCAAATTTGTTTATTTCCGTTGGGCAAATAACACTTATTTACATTCTTGGCTATTTTGCCTTTTTCGTGATACAGGAAGGAAATATACAGGCAATACAGTTGCAGAATTTTCAATACTTTATTCTTTGTGGTTTGGCAACCCTTTTCGCACATCCACTGATTTACTTTTATGAAAAAATCTTCGGGTTGGTTTCTGATGTTTCGCTGCTGGAGCTGAGCGATACAAATTCTAAATTGCTGAAAGAGCTTTCAAACAAAGCTCCGGGAACATTTCACCATTCATTGAATGTTGCAAATCTAGCTGAAGCTTCGGCCAATGAAATTGGCGCTAACAGCATGTTGGTTAGGGTAGGAGCGCTATACCACGATATTGGGAAAATGCTAAACCCAACGATGTTTACAGAAAATCAAGTAAATTCAATCAATTCGCATAACGAATTAGACCCGAAGGAAAGTGCGCAAATAATAATAGATCACGTAATTAAGGGCATTGAAATAGCCAGAAAGAATAATCTTCCCGATAGGGTGATTGATTTTATCAGGACCCACCACGGAACGAGTTTGGTGTACTTTTTTTACAGAAAGGAGCGGGAGCAGCAAGGTTCAGCAAATAAGGAAGATTTCATCTACCCTGGACCTATTCCTTTTTCAAAGGAAACGGCTATTTTAATGATGGCCGACAGTGTGGAGGCTGCCAGCAAGAGCTTAAAGGAGCCTTCTTCCACAATTATAGATGAGTTTGTTGAAAAAATAATCAACAATCAAATGGCCCAGGGACAGTTTTTAAACGCAAACATTACTTTTAAGGAAATTGAGACTATAAAAAAGGTACTCAAGAAGAAACTGAACAATATTTATCACCTTCGGGTAGAATATCCAGAATAATATTTATAAAACAAAAAACCTCCAGTAAATGGAGGTTTCAAGTGATCGCGACAGGATTCGAACCTGCGGCCTCCTGCTCCCAAAGCAGGCGCGATAACCGGGCTACGCTACACCCCGTGAACAGCAATTATATTGTTCACTGTAATTTTGGAGTTTTTGTTTAAACTCTATAATGCGGAGAGACAGGGACTCGAACCCTGGCGACGGTTGCCCGTCGACAGATTAGCAATCTGCTCCGTTACCACTCCGGCACCTCTCCAGTTTTTTATGAACGTGTCATCCTAAAATGCGGTTGCAAATGTAAGTCTTCAATTGTAATAACGCAAACAAAAAATAGCCTTTTTTAAAGTTAAATTTTAAAGCGGTTTAAATCAAGTATATGCTGATTAAATTGATTTAAAAAAAGAGCTCTAAATTTTAGAACAACGAATCATCTCTTTTTTTTCTTCTAGATTCGTCACAAAAAACAAATACACATCCCCGCCATCTGCAATTTTCCACTTTTTGCGAAGTGCTTCAACACTCTCGGGAAAGTTTCGTATAGTTATATTGGCCTTTTTAAAATTTAGGGTTGCACGCATCTCTTTTTTGGAATAGGGTATTGTACTTTCCACTAAAAAGCGTCTTCCGGGAAAATCAATTAAATTTTTGCTGGTGTAAAGATGTGTGTTTTTATGAAGTTTGTTTAATTTCAACTTTTCCGAAACCAAATCGAAGGCACCGCTCTTTAAGATAGCCGCATTGGGTTCGTACAGATATTTTTGAAGCAAACTGTAATTTGCCGATGATTGTTCATCCCAATTAAAATCAAATGATTCAAGGCCAGATTTGGTGAAATTTACGGTTTTTATCTTTGGTTTGCCGTAAATGTCTTTTTGTAGTAACCATAGTAATTCTTTTACTTCATTATCCACAGCTACGATATGAATTTCTGAAACGCTCTGCAATTCATTTAAGCCAACAGTAATATCGAGCATTGGTGAAGTTTTAACAAGAAACTGATTGCAGTGGTTTAATATCTCTGAAATATTTCTGGGTATATTTGGCTCACAATCATTTAAGAAAAAAACCTTGCCCTTGCTATCGTGGCGTCGAGAAGGATCGGCGTATATTACGTCATATTTCTCGTTCAAAACCACTCGTAGTCCATCTTTTGGGTGGCAATGAATATTATTCTTACCTAAAATTTCAAAGTTATGCTGTGCAATTTTTGAGAGATCTTCATTTATTTCAAAATGGTGGACGGTTTCAAATTTTTCAGTGAAGAAAAAACTATCTACCCCAAAACCGCCTGTTATATCCGCAATGGTCTTACCGTGGACTAATGACGATTTGTATCGAGCCGTAATTTCCGAAGAGGTCTGCTCCAAATTCAATTTGGGCGGGAATATAATATTTGAAGTTTCAACCCAAGTGGGTAGTTTTTTTTCTATTCTTCTTCGGCTTTCAATTTGTTGGATAAGCGCTTGGACGGAAATGCTTTCAAAAGGACTTCCCGCAAAAGAGAGTTTGGAAACATCACCCTCAAAATTTCGTATAAATTGCTGTACTTCTTTATTTAAAAGCGGAGGTATAAGCAAGGGTTATAGGTTATGTGTAAGACGTTTTACGATTTTATATTCTGAAAGAAATTCTTTTGCAACCACTTTTAGGGTAGTATAGGTAGGCACGGCAAGTATCATACCTGGAATACCGAAAACGAAACCAGCGGTAAGTATAACAATAAAAATCTCTAATGGATGGGAGCGTACACTATGCCCAAAAATAACGGGCTGTGATATAAAATTATCAAAAATTTGTGCTACGGCATATCCGCCGGTTGCAATAAATAGCAGCGGCAATAGACCGGATGAAAAATCGGCGCCAAGGTTATTAGATACTATTACAAGCAACATTAAACCCCAGCCAATGATAGGGCCCAAATAGGGTACAATATTTAAAAAAGCACAAATTAAAGCTACTGCAATAGCATCACGAATATCCAGGTAAAGCAGTAGTACAGAATAAAACAAAGCGAGAATAAAAATTTGAAGCAATAGCCCTATGAAATATCTTGAAAGCAGTTCCTTGATTTTTATTAGAATTCTTTTAAACTTTTGTTCGTCGCCACTTTTCGCAAAAACCAAGACAGAGCGGGCAATGAGGCTTTCATCCTTCAAAAGAAAAAAGGAAATAAATAATACTGAAAAAATCCCGATAATAGTACCGGCAATATTTCCGAAAAAAATATCTATAAAGCTGGGAATAATTTCAACATTGAGGTTTTGAACGTAAGTGGTGCGTTTTATGGCTTCTACCAATTGAAAATGATCTACGCCAAGATAATCGCTGGCTTGGATGTTCAGCTCATTTAAATCGCGCTTTACTTGTTCAAAATCTATTTGTGAAATATGCTTGCCCTGTTCAATAATTATTGGAACAAATATACTGAGCACCATCCCAATAGAACCTATAATGAGCAATAGGGTAATTACCGATGCGAAGGTATTTCCGAATTTGAGTTTTCTTTTTAAAAAGAGAACTACGGGTCGGCCAATCAGTGATAATACCAATGCCAGACCAATATAAAGAATAAGTGCCTGAATTTGATACAGGATCCAGAGCAAAATTATAATGCCCACCAATACCGCCAGTGCTCTTAAAATACCAAGGGTTATAGCTTTTGCAGTTTTTTTCACTTCGTAAATATACTATATTCCAAAGTAGAAAAAATCAAAGTTTTGTTAAGGGTGCTAGTTGCTAGACGACGAATAAAAGATGAGTGCGTTATGAAATCAATTTTCAAAAACATATTTAATAATATTGGCACCCATTTGCAAAGCTTTCAGCCTTACTTCCTGCGGGTCGTTGTGCACTTCGGGATTTTCCCAACCATCGCCCAAATCTGTTTCAAAAGTATAAAGTAACACTAATCTGTCTTCCACAAAAATTCCAAAGGCTTGAGGGCGTCCACCATCGTGTTCGTGAATTTTAGGCATTCCCTGAGCAAATTTATATACGTAGCTAAACATTGGAAAATTAGCGGGGAGTTCTTTCAATTCTTTGTTGGGGAATATTTTAACGATTTCTTTTCGGATGTATTCATCCATTCCGTAATTGTCATCAATGTATAGAAAACCGCCGCTCATTAAATAATTTCTGAGGTTTTGGGCTTCTTCGGCAGAGAAAAAAACATTTCCGTGACCAGTCATGTGTACAAAAGGGAAATCAAAGATATCTACACTTCCGGGAGTTACGGTCTGGGGTTTTTCCTTTATTGCTGTGTTTATATTTTGATTACAATATTTTACCAAATTGGGCAGTGCAGTTGGATTGGCATACCAATCGCCACCGCCGCCGTATTGTAATAATGCAATTTCCTGTGCAGAAATATTTCCGAGGAAAACTAAAAAGAAGAAAGTGAAAAGTTTTATTTGCATAGTTTTCAAAAGTACGAAATAGGAGAGATAAACCTAATAGGTATTATATTTCATTGCTAAAAGCAACGCTATGGCAAGCAACAATTGCAGCAGTTTCAGTGCGTAAACGACTTTCCCCCAAAGTGACAGGAATAAACCCATTAGCCTTTGCAAGTTCAATTTCTTCAGTAGAAAAATCGCCTTCTGGACCTATGAGAATCAATACCTTTTCCTTCGGAAGCAGTACAGATTTCAAGGATTTTTTATCTGTTTCTTCACAATGTGCAATGTATTTTGAACCATCAAAAGTCTTTTCAAAATATATGAAATCCTTAAATGAAATAGTATCGTTTAATATTGGCAGGTAAGCTTTTAAGGATTGTTTCATAGCGCTTTGCAGAATTTTTTCGTAACGTTCTGGCTTTATTGTTTTTCGTTCACTGTGGTCACAGATTATTGGAGTTATTTCTGAAATACCAATCTCTGTAGCCTTTTCCAAAAACCATTCATAACGATCGTTTAATTTTGTAGGCGCAACTGCCAAGTGAAGTTGATAGGGCAGTGGAGGCTGTTTTTCTTTAGAAATTATCTTCACCACGCAACTCTTTGGGTTTGCACTTATAATTTCAGCTGAAAAAAAGGAGCCTTTGCCATTTGTAATTTTGAAAGAATCACCTTCCTTCATTCGCAATACTTTTACAATATGACGGCTTTCCTCTTTTTCAAAAGTTATTTCTTTTGCATCATCAGAAATATTTGGGTTGTAAAAGAGTTGCATTTATTTCAATTTTGTTTTTGCGTGCGCAACGCCCATTTCGGCCCATAGTTGAAGTTTTTCTTCCGTTTTGAAACCTTCGGTAGTTACAAAAATAAATTCCTTCATCGGCTTGCCCGTAAAACCCATTGGTTTTACAAAACGACTCTGTGTTGTCTCTGTCATTCTTACCGCCGGAATCCTTACCATAAGCCGTTCTTTGGTTTCGCCCACACACATTTTTCCTTTAAAAAGAAAACAGGTGCCGCCAAACATACGTTTTTCTTCAATGTCTTTTCCCCAAGGCTGGAGCGCGACTCTAATTCGTTGTAATATTTCTTCGGAATTGGGATTCATTTATAGTTTTAAAATTTCATCCGTGCCGAAGCTACAACATTATTTTCAGCAAAATTCTGGGATTTATATTTCAACTCGCCCACAATGGCAATCATCGCAGCATTGTCTGTACAAAACTCAAATTTGGGGATGTGGGTTTTCCAACCGTATTTTTTTTCTGCTTCCTTCAAAGCCTTGCGAATACCGCTATTGGCAGAAACACCGCCACCGATTGCAACTTCCCTAATACCTGTTTTCTTCACAGCATTTTTCAGCTTATCCATTAAGTAATCAACAATTGTAAATTGAACACTGGCACAAATGTCTTCTATGTTTTCAGAAATAAAATCGGGGTTTCGGCTCACTTCTTTTTCAACGAAATACAGCACAGAGGTCTTCAAACCACTAAAGCTAAAATCCATCGGGCCAACTTTAGGTTTTGGAAATTGGAACGCTTTTGGATTTCCCTGTTGGGCATATTTGTCAACCAAAGGGCCACCGGGATAGGGCAGGCCGAGTATTTTTGCACTTTTGTCAAAAGCTTCACCCACTGCATCATCAATGGTTTGCCCAATTATTTCCATTTCAAAATAATCGGTCACTTTTACAATTTGCGTATGGCCGCCGCTAATGGTCATAGCCAAAAATGGAAAGTTGGGAGCCGTTTGCCCTTCGGCCTTGATGAAATGTGCCAAAATATGGGCTTGCATATGGTTCACGTCTATTAGCGGAATGCCTAAGCCAAGCGCCAATGATTTTGAAAATGAGGTACCTACGAGCAAGGAACCCATCAAGCCAGGTCCGCGTGTAAAAGCGATGGCAGATAACTGATTTTTATCGATATTTGCTTTGTGTAAAGCCTGATGGACTACAGGAACAATATTTTGTTGATGCGCCCGTGAGGCAAGTTCGGGTACCACGCCACCGTATTGTTCATGAATTGCCTGCGTGGCAACAACATTGCTGAGTATTTCGCCGTTGTTGATTACGGCAGCAGCAGTGTCGTCGCACGAAGATTCAATCCCTAGGATATAGCAATTTTTCTGTATCAAAGTGAAAAGGGTATATTTATTGGGTTGTAAAATTAAACATTAAAAACGTATCAAAAAACTTCGAAAAATAATAGTTCGCACCTTTGTAATCATTGTATTGCTACTAGTGCTTATAGTGATTATTTTTTCTATTCCTTCTGTGCAAACATGGGTTGCCAAAAAGGTAACCACCAATCTTAATGAAACTTACGGAACCGATATAAACATTAAAAGGTTAGGCCTTAACTGGAAAGGAGAAGTAGATATTCGGGAAGTATATATTGCAGACCACCACAACGATACGCTTATTTATAGCAAGGAAGTGCAAACTAACATTATTAGTTTTCAAAACTTAATAAAGGGTGATCTTGGCTTTGGAGATATTGCACTTGACCAAGCAAAACTCTACGTAAAAACTTATAAAGACGAAGAAACCGACAACCTTTCCATTTTTGCGAAAAAGTTTGATACCGGCAAGCCGAGTACTTCGCCTTTTTCACTTTTCAGTAACGATGTGAGTTTGACAAATAGTCGCGTTAAGATTATTGATGAAAACCTAGAAAATCCGGAAATATTTGTTTTAGATAATGTAAATGTTACTGCAAATAACTTAAAAATCAACGGCCCTGAGGTAAAAGTCAATATTGAGAATCTTTCATTGATTGCTGCACGTGGCTTTGTGATTGAAGATATGCAGACGGATTTTTCATATACTGAAACAAATATCACTTTAAATAATCTTAATTTAAAAACAACTGAGTCCCAAATTGTGGGAAATGTAGATTTGGATTATTCCAAAAATGGATTTGCAGATTTTGTTAACGATGTAGTTATTAAGGCCACATTAAAAGATTCTAAAATCGCAACAAACGATTTAAATGATTTTTATAATGAATTTGGCCCCGACCAGTTGATTTTACTGGATACCGAAATGAAAGGTACTTTAAATGATTTCACCGCTACCAATTTAAAATTTCAGACGGGTGATACAAACATACAGGGGGACTACGCTTTTCAGAATATCCTAAATTCTGAAAATGGTTATTCCATAACCGCGAACAACCATTATATTGCCACCAATTACTACGATTTAAGAAGGTTCATGCCCAGAATTTTGGGAGATGTTGTTCCTGCTGAATTGAAAGAACTTAAAAGCTTTAATCTTAGCGGAAATACTTCAATAGTAGGTGATGAGCTCAACACAAAAAGTAATTTACAGAGCGGCATAGGTCAAGCGACCCTTGACTTAAAAATAGGAAATATTACCAATATTGATAATGCATATTATAAAGGCAATGTGGTATTGAATAACTTTGACCTTGGAAAAATAGCGAAGACCACTTCCCTCGGAAAAATGACCGCCGACTTAGATTTTGATGGGCGCGGGTTTAATAAAAATACCGTAAACACCGAAGTTTCGGGCACGGTTTCTTCTTTTAATTTTGAAGGGTATAATTATAAAAACATTACCGTTTCAGGAAATCTTAAAAACCCACTTTTTAATGGAGAACTTTCAATTAAAGATCCAAACCTTAAGTTAGATTTTAAAGGACTGATAGACGCATCTTCAGAAACAAACCAACTTGATTTTGAAGCAGATGTAGAATATGCAGAATTGAACAAATTAAATTTGATAACACGTGATAGCATTGCCGTTTTTACAGGAAAAGTCGTGGTTGATATGGAAGGAAAAACCATTGATGATGTTGTGGGAACCATTAATTTCAGTCAAACTTTTTATCAAAACGAACGGGATGATTTCTACTTTGATGATTTTACAATCACTTCTTCTTTTGAGGGGCCAGTTAGGACTATTGAAATAAACTCCCCCGATATTTTAAACGGAAAGATTTCTGGAGAGTTTTTAATTCAAGATATACCTAATCTTTTTCAAAATGGAATTGCAAGTATCTATACCAATTATATTCCGCAGGAAGTGACTACTAATCAATACATAGATTATGAATTTGTAGTATATAATAAAATAGTGGATGTTTTTGTGCCACAGTTGAAATTAGGAGACAATACCCGTGTGAAAGGCTCGGTTTCTTCTGACGAGTCAAAGTTTGAACTCGATTTTCGCTCTCCTGAAATTCTTCTTTTCGACAATTATATAGGAAAACTAAATATTCAAGTAGACAACGATAACCCATTGTATAACACATACATAGCAGCAGACTCCGTATATACTGGGTTTTATAATATTAAAAATTTAAATGTAATTAATAAAACCTTGAACGATACTATGTACGTGCGTTCAGAGTTTGCAGGCGGCCCAAAAAAGGAAGATATTTTTAACCTTTCACTTTACCACACAATTAATCCCTCCGGCAAGTCTGTGATTGGCGTTAAAAAATCAGATATTACTTACAAAGGCAACGTTTGGTACTTGAATGAAAACAACAACCGTTTGAATAAAGTAGTTTTTGATGATAACTTCAGGGAAGTTCGCATAGATTCCTTAGAGCTTAGCCATAATGACGAATTGATACAAATGGCGGGCGTTCTTCGGGATTCTACATATAAAGATTTGAAAGTTCGTTTTAAAGACGTAAACATTGGTAATATTACTCCAGATATAGACAGCTTGCGGCTTAAAGGAAATATGAACGGTAAATTTGATTTTCTTCAGAAAAATGGAGCATATTACCCCAACAGCTCTGTTACTATAGACAATGTGGAAATCAATGAGATTCCTTTCGGAGATTTGATTTTGAAAATTGACGGTAACGAAGACCTTACCAAATACCGTATCAATACTTCATTAACAAACAACAATGTAAAATCAATAAATGCTGTGGGCGAAATAGATGTTTCGGCACAAAACCCACAAATACAGCTCAACGTTGATTTAAATCAGTTTAATATGCAGGCGTTCAGTCCGTTTGGGGCCGATGTGATTACCGATATCAGGGGATTGATAACTGGAAACGCAAAGGTTTCGGGCAATTATAAATCGCCAGATGTTTTAGGGCGTTTTACTTTGGAAAACAGCGGATTAAAAATACCCTATCTAAACACCGATTTTGACATTGAAACAGGTGCGCAAATAATTGTAACAAAAAATAAATTTGAAATTGACGGAACCCAGATAACCGATACAAAATATGAAACCATAGGCGTTTTATATGGAAATGCCACCCACAACAATTTTAGTGACTGGGAATTGGATTTACATATTGAAGCTCCTGAAAGATTGGTAGTTCTAGACACTCCGCCAGAAGAGGACGCACTGTATTACGGTACTGCATTTATAAGCGGAAGAGCCGATATTACGGGCCCTATAGATGAACTGGTAATTGACGTTGAAGCTACAACACAAGAAGGAACCACCTTTAAAATTCCAATTAGCGATACAGAATCAATTGGTGATGACTCATTTGTGCATTTCCTTTCACCCAAAGAGAAAGAAGCACGTATTAATGGAGAAACTCTTGTTAATGAAGACGTGAAAGGTTTATCGTTAAACTTTGAATTGGACATTAACAAAAATGCTGAAGTAGAAGTTGTGGTGGATCAAGAAAACAATTCAACACTAAAAGGACGCGGTGCGGGGATTCTTCTTATTGAAATAAATACAAACGGAAAGTTCCAGATGTATGGTGATTTTCAAGTTTACGAAGGAGAGTTTGATTTTAGGTATGGTGGTATCATTCAGCGAAATATTGGTGTGGTCCCTGGAGGAAACATCACTTGGGATGGAGCTCCCGAAAAGGCTAACTTAGATTTGAGCGCTGTTTATAAAACCCAGGCAAACCCATCGGTTTTATTGGATAATCCTTCTATAAATACAAAAATACCTGTTGAAGTTTATGTTGACTTAAATGGCGAACTGGCACAGCCTGAACTTAGCTTTAACATAGATTTTCCAAGGGTTAGCTCTACCTTGAAAAGTGAGTTGCAATACAAACTTCAAAATCAGGAACAAATGCAGAACCAAGCACTGTTTTTATTGGCTTCCAATTCTTTTGTGAGTGATAATTACGCAGGTTCAAACGCTTTTGCAGGAACCGTGGCCGATAGGGTTTCTGGTTTAGTAAACAACCTTTTTGCTGATCAAGATGGTAAATTCCGTGTAGGACTGGATTATTCAATTGGCAACAGAACGCCCAATCAAGAAACCTCTGATCGCTTTGGAATTACGCTTTCTACACAAATAAATGAACGTATTCTTATAAACGGAAAAGTGGGTGTACCCGTAGGCGGCGCTAACGAAACGGCAGTGGCTGGAGATGTGGAAGTGCAATGGCTAATAAACGAAGACGGAAGCTTACGGATGAAATTCTTCAACCGACAAGCAGATTTACAGTTCATAGGTGAAGATCAGATTTTTGAACAGGGTACGGGGATTTCATATTCCGTAGATTTCAATACTTTTCAAGAGCTTTACAGAAAACTTTTTAATAAAAAAGTGACCATTGACACAGAACTACCCGTAATTCCAGATGATAATAGCTTCCCTGTTGATTTTAACCCCAAGGGAACGCAAACCGAAGAAGAAGGGGAGTAGCTATTAATAATCTGCAGTAAGCTTTTTTAACAATGAAATTTGCCCTAAATGATAGTAACAATGTTCTATCATTCCTTCAATATTGCGCTGATAAGTGCCGTATTTTTCATCTGCAAATATTTCATTTAGTTTTTCATCTGAAAAGGATTCAATGAATTTTGCGAATTTTTCAGAATTTTCAAACAAGCTTTTCCTAAGTGCATCCCAAGCCTCTGCCGAGTTAATGGGCGCAAAATCGAAACTATATTTATCGTGGATTTCCAATTTGCCATTTTCGAAGAAATCACATAAACCGGCAATATAATAATTAACGTGAAAGGTTAAAGCCGCAATTGTATTTAACGAACCCGTTTTTTGTGTAGCCTGCTGCCAATTGATATTTGAAAGAGATTCTTTAAAATTTGTATTCGCAATCCATTTTCCGTCCAAAAGAACCTCTCTAAATCTTTCGGCAAGTTGAGATGAAGTTTTCATTTGCTAGCGTTTTAAAATATGGAACTATAAATTAAGTGAAGTTTTTTGCAAATATTTCTTTTTAAAGTGAAGCAATTACAGAAATTTCAACATTTACAAACTTAGGTAGGTTTGCAACTTCCACAGTTTCGCGGGCTGGGGCAGTGGCCTCATTAAAATAAGCAGCATACACCTCATTAATAGCTGAAAAATTATGCATATCACTGATAAAGATGCTTGTTTTCAGTACATTCTCAAAAGTCATTCCCGCTTCGGTTAGAATTGCTTTTAGATTTTCCATAACCAGTTTGGTTTCGGTCTTAATATCGTCAATTGCCAAATTACCCGTTTTTGGGTCTATGGCTATTTGCCCAGAAGTATAAAGCATATTTCCTTTTAAAACCGCTTGATTATAAGGGCCAATTGGGGCTGGGGCATTGGAGGTTGTGATAATTTTTTTCATAATATATGTGTATATGATTCTTTTTATTATCCAGCGACATGCTACAACTGTTTGTCGCTTTCTCTTCGCTTATCGTATTTGATATCACTAAGTACTGAGGATTTTATTCCGATAAAGAAATACCAAGCTGTATTTATACTGCCTATGGGTGTCCAATTAAAACTCATTTGCCAACTTTCCAAATCGCGCTGGAAGCGGAACTGCGTAAGGGTAACGCCTTTGTTCTTAAAATCATAACCTGAAGATACTCCAACCGTCCATCGTGGTGCAAGCTCCATATTGGTACTAACCATAAGTGACTGGCTGGAAATTTCGTTTTGACGTTGGCTGTTTCCGTAAGTGATAGTATAGGCTAAGCGCATGTCCCAAGGTATACTGTAGTTGTACCAAGCTACATTTGTTTTATCTACCTCTTCATCGTCTTCTTTATAAATTTGCCCATCATAAATATCAGTAGCATCACCAAAAAGATCATCTGGGCGACCTCCATTTCGGAAGGTTTCATTCTCTGTTCTATCCAAATCCTTTTTGCCGCTACCATCAAAATCTTTGCTGGAAAAGGAATAATTGATACTCACATTGGCATTGGTAAGTCTGAAAAGACTTCCGCCATTGTCAATATTAAAAACATCTATTTTTTGATTGTTATTGTCGAGCGCATAAGGATCCAGTGATCCGCTAAAGTTGAAATCCAACTTTGGAACAATTGGAATACTACCGGTAAACTGCAATGGGCTCCATTTTAAAGAATCACCCGCCAGATTGTAAGCGGTTGAAAAATTTAAGTTGTTCAGTAAAGTAACTTTCTTTGGCTCCAGCGCAGTAGTGTCGCGATCGCGAACTTTTGCCTCAAATGTATTACTGAGAGCCATCCCGATACTGCTGGAATATACTTTGCTGGGTGGCCCGTAAAGTGTATTTTCAAAACGTGAATATTCTACAACTTGCGCAGCTTCATCAGCGGTTGCGGGTATAATGAATTCATCATAATACCTATCAAAAGCAGGGTTTATATTATAACTGATCGATGGACGAACCACATGGCGTACCGCTTGTATCTTGTTTTCTTTTCCAAAGTTGAAAAGTCCATAAAGCGTTGTTCCCAAACTTGTGGAAAAATTATAGGTTCGGTAACTTTCAAAACCCGAAACCGTATCTTTTACAATACCTCCCAAACCATTGTTTATGGTTTGGTCATAACGCTGCCGCGTACTTTTGAGCACCCAGGTTTCACGAAAATTGGTACCTGCGGAAGCGCTCAGGTATTTTAAAATTTTGAAATTTGTAGTTACGGGAATATTGTGTTGGGCGCCAATTTGTGCGCTGTTGAACATTTCCGACTTAAAGAAAAGCGAATCGGTAGTTTGGATTCGATTTTCTGCAGAAAGATCGTACTGAAAATTTATATTCTGGATAATACCTTTTTTAACGCCATTTTTTGGTGCAAAGGGATAAATTCTGGAAACGCTTGTATTCAGATTGGGAAGCGACATAGATATGGCTTCGGTATTTGTGTTTTGAGAATGGGTTGCCGCTACAGAAAGATTAACCTGTGGTTCGCCTTCAAAAGATTTTGAATAGGAAATAGAAGAACTTAAGGTATTTACAAGTGCGCTGGCATTGTTTGTTTGATTGATGGACTGTGAAAAATACTTACTACTACCAATATTTACCGAAGCTGAAAAACGAGAGCTGGGACTACTTTTAGTGTCTTGGGAATGTGACCATCGAATGTTGTAAATGCTAGTCTCGCTAAAATTTGGAAACCCTCTTTCTTCTTCCACAAGTTTTTCAAATCTTGCACTTACATTTCCTTTAAATTTATACCGAAGCGCATATGATGTTTCTCCCCGCAAGGCATAGCTACCGTTAGTATAATAATCTCCCAAGAGGCTCAAATCCAGATATTCACTTATAGCGAAATAGTAACCTCCATTTTGAAAAAAGAAACCCCGACTGTTGTTATCCCCAAATGAAGGGATTATAAATCCCGAAGTACGATCTTCAGTCAACGGAAAATATGCAAACGGCAAACCTACAGGCGTGGGAACGTCGGCAATGTACATATTTGTTAAACCTGTAACCACTTTCTTTTTAGGAACAAATTTGGCCTTTCTGGTATAGAAATAATATTCGGGGTCATCAATATTTTTTGAAGTGGTGAACTTTACGTTGCGCAGATATACCACTGAGTCGTTTACTTTTTTGGTAACATCTGCAATTACCCTAAATCCGTTTTGCTCGGTACGGCTATTGTAAACCAAGGCCTTTTCGGTATCAAAATTATAACGGATGGAATCGGGTTCAACCTTATTATTTGCCTGCACAAAAACGGGGCGTTGGCTGTAAACACCAGCACTGTCTATACCTTTGGCATAAACTTCGTTTTTGTTATAATCAAGAATAATTAGACCTGCATCTATCCGCATATCGCCATAGATAATGTAGGCTTTGTTATACATATACACCTTGTTTTCCTTTCGGTTGAGCAACACATAATCTTCACCATAATAGTCCACAACATCTGTTAAAGTTTCCTTTTCAGGTTTAATGGTATCAGTTTTTACAGTATCCTGTGCTTTTTCATTTACCTCATCAATAACGGGTTTTATATTTACCGTAAGCGTATCATCCTGAGTAGTTTTTGGCAGATTTGTTTCATTCTTTGGCGGAATGTCCTGTGCATGCAGAAGAGCGCTGCAAAGTAGCAGAAATGTTAAGAAGATTGTTAAGTAATGCCTGTTTGTCTGCAATGCTTAGATGCTATTATTTTGTAGATTTGGCTCAGTATTTGAAACGGTCAAAAATAAACATATTTTTTCGGGTACGTTTTTTTAAATCATTTTTTTAAAATATCAAATATTCTTAATCGTTAACAGCTATATGAAATGCCCATTAACTATTTGCAGAACAATAAAAATGAATAAGCTAGGCATTCCATCTTCCATTTTATCAATTATTCTTGTACAGATGAAAACGAAACTTTTTTCTTTTTTCGTATTAATTATTGCAATTTCATGTTTCCCTTTTGCAGCTTCAGCTGCCGAAAACCCTACAAAACCATTTGTTGTTGTACTTGATGCTGGTCACGGTGGGCACGACCACGGAAACAAGGGCAATGGCTACAAGGAATCTGAAATATCTTTAAATATCGTCTTAAAAGTGGGAGCGGAACTGGAAAAGTTGCCCAATGTAAAAGTAATTTATACACGAAAAACCGATGTTTTTATTGAGCTCCGCGAACGGGCGGCAATAGCAAACAAAGCAGATGCCGATCTTTTTGTATCTGTACACTGCAACGCCCATAATTCAGACGCATATGGTGCCGAGACCTTTGTTTTGGGACTTCATAAGAGTCAAGCAAACTTTGAGGTTGCAAAAAAGGAAAACGAGGTAATCTATCTGGAGGAAAATTATCAGGAAAAATACGGTGGATTTGATCCAAATGCGCCGGAATCATTGATAGGTATGGTGCTGATGCAGGAAGAGTATCTGGACCAAAGCATTCTATTGGCCAGTTTGGTGCAAAACAACGTTATAAACAATCTTAAAAGAAAGGATAGAAGTGTGAAACAGGCCGGTTTTTGGGTACTTCACAATACCTATATGCCCAGTGTTTTGATTGAAACGGGGTTTCTTACCAATAAAAGCGAAGGCGCTTATCTAAATTCCGCCAAGGGACAGTCGGAAATGGCCCGGGAAATTAGCAACGCCATAAAATCTTACATCAATAGTCTTTCAGTTTCAACAGAAAAGATAAAAGACCCCGAAATTGAGCAAATTCAAGTAGAAAAAACCATTGAATCAACAAAAGAAGATATTTACGAGGGAGTAACATTTAAAGTACAACTGGCCGCTACAAGTAAAAAACTTGATCCAAAACCCAGTAACTTCAAAGGACTGAAAGATGTAGCCCGTGAAAAGGAAAATGGCCTTTTTAAGTATTATTACGGCGAAACATCTGACTATAATAAAATTCAGGTTATGAAAACATTTGTGCAGCAAAAAGGATATCCTTCAGCATATATTGTCGCTTTTAAAAAAGGAAAAAAAGTTAATCTACCTGAAGTGTTAAAATCGAAAGCCAATTAGCGTGCATTCTTTATATTTATCATTTAAATTTGTTCACAAACTAAAACTATACTCTTGAGACTATCGAAAGAAGTTAAAACCGGAATCCTCGCCATAGGGGCTATATTGCTGTTAATCTTTGGTTACAGTTTTCTAAAGGGCACTAATTTGCTCGACAAGAACAGAGAATTCTATGTAAAATATGACAATGTTGAAGGCCTAGCGCAAGCTGCACCTGTTACCATAAACGGGCTTACGGTGGGTAAGGTTCAGAATATTTCCTTTGCCAATTCCAAGGGAGGACTCGTGGTAAAATTCACTGTTGAAAAGGACTTTGATTTTTCCAAGAACAGTATCGTAAAAATATACAGTACAGGGCTTATTGGCGGGAAATCATTGGGTATTTTTCCACAATACGATGTAAACAATATTGCCAAAAGCGGTGATACCCTTAGAGGCGATGTGGAAGACGGAATGCTTACGGCTGTTACGAAAGCCCTTGGACCCCTGGAGAAAAAAGTAAACAATACACTAGCGACCGTAGATACGCTATTATTGAGCATTAATGCAATTGTTGATGAACAAACCCGTCAAAACCTAAAGGAAGCAATTGCAAATTTAAATACTACTCTTAACTCGTTTGCTGGAGTTTCAGAGAATTTAAACCATATCCTCTCCAATAACACGGGTAAACTTGACAATACCTTCACCAATCTCGACAAAACCGCCGGAAACCTTTCAAAACTAACAGATTCCTTGGCACAGCTGGAAACTGGCAAATTAGTCACCGATCTTCAAAATGTAGTTGATAAAATGGATAAAATTGTAGCGGGAGTAGATAATGGGGAAGGTTCTATTGGAAAACTATTAAAAGACGACAAACTTTATCAAAATTTAGAAGGTGCTTCCAGACAGCTAGAGCAGCTCCTTCAGGACGTAAAGCTTAACCCGAAACGTTATGTGCACATTTCCGTCTTCGGCAAAAAGAACAAAGAATACGAACCGCCAGCCAATCCAGAAGAGTAAAACATGCAATACATTCCGAATATACTTTTTATAATCGCGCTTGCAGTGGGTGTTGGGTATTTCACCCTTAACATTCGCAAGTTAATACGAAACATAAAACTTGGTCACGAAGTAGATGCCTCAGACCACACTCCGGAACGATGGAGCAATGTAGTGCGCATTGCGCTGGGACAATCAAAAATGGTTGTTCGGCCAATTCCCGGGCTACTACATATAATTGTATATGTAGGTTTTATTATCATTAATATCGAAGTACTGGAAATTATTATCGATGGGATTTTCGGAACCCATAGAGTGCTTTCTACCGTCTTGCCCGCTGGACTGTATAATTTTTTAATTGCCTCTTTTGAAATTTTGGCGCTTCTCGTTTTAATAGGAGTTATTCTTTTTTGGACGCGTAGAAACATTCAAAAATTAAAGCGGTTTTGGGCAAACGAAATGAAAGGTTGGCCAAAAAATGACGCCAATTACATTCTTTATTTTGAAATGGTCTTGATGATTCTTTTTTTGACCATGAACGCGACAGACCAGCAATTGCAGGCAATGGGAGCGGCACATTACGTGGAGGCTGGTTCCTATCCCGTAAGCCAATTTTTGGTTCCTTTTTTCAGCAATCTTTCCGAAGCTACGCTAATTACCATTGAGCGCGGAGCATGGTGGCTTCATATTTTAGGGATTTTAGTTTTTCTGAATTACCTATACTTTTCAAAACATCTTCATATTATATTGGCATTTCCGAATGTTTACTTCGGAAAAGTGGTTCCAAAAGGAAAGTTTAAAAATTTGGATTCCGTTACCAATGAGGTGAAAATGATGATGGACCCAAATGTTGATCCCTTTGCGGCTCCCGCAGAAGGGGCAACCGAGGCTCCAGCTAAGTTTGGTGCCAGTGATGTAATGGATTTAAGTAGAATACAATTACTGAACGCCTATACCTGCACAGAATGTGGTCGTTGCACTAGCGAATGTCCTGCAAATATTACCGGCAAAAAACTTTCCCCGCGTAAAATAATGATGGACACCCGTGACCGTTTGGAGGAAATTGGAAAAAATATTGACAAAAACGGCGAATTCAAACCAGACGGAAAGCAACTGCTGGATGATTATATTACGCGCGAAGAACTTTGGGCATGCACCACTTGCAATGCCTGTGTTGAAGCCTGCCCCGTAAGTATCGACCCGCTGAGTATTATTATGGATATGCGTCAATATTTGGTGATGGAACAATCGGCAGCTCCAACGGAGCTAAATGTTTCCATGACAAACATTGAAAACAATGGAGCGCCTTGGCCCTACAACCAAATGGACCGTTTGAACTGGAAAGATGAGAATTGATAACATTTTAGTATGAAAAAAGAAGAAGTAGAAAAAATGCTGCACGATAAAATAGAAGAGGGTGAACACGTGAGTCCAATTCTTCCCGAAGGAATAAAAAACTACTTGATAGATATTGATGGGACCATTACTGACGACATTCCCAACGAGGAACCAGAACGTATGGCTACCTGCGAACCTTTTCCAGATGCTTTAAAAACGTTAAACAAATGGTACGACGAGGGGCACATCATCTGCTTTTTCACTTCCCGAACCGAAGCCCATCGCGAGGTAACTGAAAATTGGCTAAACAAACACGGTTTTAAATACCACACCATGTTAATGGGAAAACCGCGCGGTGGTAATTATCATTGGGTGGACAACCATTTGGTGAGAGCTACGCGATATAAGGGGAGATTTACAGATTTGGTGGAGAAAGAAGTAACAATAGAAGTATTTGAAGACTGATTATCAGTTAATAGAAAAACGTTAATAGCTAATAGGAAATCCCCGTTAACAATTAACAACGAACAATTAACAACAAAAACATGAGTGAACAACTAAAAGTCCCAACAATGGCCGAATATATGGCCCAAGGCAAACAGCCGGAAGTCTTATTTTGGGTAGGTTGTGCAGGAAGTTTTGACGACCGTGCAAAAAAAATAACAAAAGCCTTTGTAAAATTGCTGAACAAAGCAAATGTAGATTTCGCCGTTTTGGGAACCGAAGAAAGCTGTACCGGCGATCCCGCTAAGAGAGCAGGAAACGAGTTTCTGTTCCAAATGCAGGCTATGACCAATATTGAAGTTTTGAACAGTTATGAAATAAAGAAAATAGTTACCGCTTGCCCGCATTGTTTCAATACAATTAAAAACGAATATCCGGGTCTTGGTGGTAATTATGAAATTATGCACCACACCCAATTCCTAAAATCTTTAATGGAGGAGGGAAGACTTAAAGTGGAAGGGGGAAAATTTAAAGGCAAGCGTATTACCTTCCATGACCCTTGTTATTTGGGAAGAGCAAATGGCGAATACGAAGCGCCACGCGATCTACTTCAAAAACTTGAGGTGGAACTGGTTGAAATGAAACGTTGCAAATCGCGCGGACTTTGCTGTGGAGCCGGAGGAGCCCAAATGTTCAAGGAACCCGAACCAGGAAAAAAAGACATTAATGTAGAGCGCACAGAAGAAGCCCTTGAAACCGCTCCCAAAATAATTGCAGCCGCCTGCCCGTTTTGCAATACCATGATGACAGATGGTGTTAAGGCCAAAAGTGCCGAAGACAGCGTTCAAGTGTTGGACGTTGCAGAGATGATAGCAAATGCAGAAGATTTATAAATCAACTGTAATTTGTTTTCGAAGACCTGTATGTAGGTCAAATGAACTAGAAAGAAAATTCCAACATGCTTACAGATTTTAAAAACCTGCCAGATGATTCCAGGATATGGATCTATCAGGCAAATAGGAAATTAAGCGACGACGAAGTTGCCGAAATCACCAAATTATCAGAAGATTTTTTGACGAAATGGACCGCGCATGGCGCGGAACTTGAGGCTGGCGTAGAAATAAAGTACAACCGTTTTATAGTATTAGGGCTCAACCAGGCAAATGCTTCCGCATCGGGTTGCAGTATTGATGCTTCGGTACATTTTATTCAGTCACTTCAGGAAAAATTTGATGTGGATTTGCTCGATAAAATGAACGTTACCTTCTATTCGGGTGAATATATCGCGTATAAACCATTGGCCGATTTCAGAAAAATGGCAAAGGATAAATCTGTTTCAAAAAATACAGTTGTCTTTAACAATCTGGTAAACACAAAAGCCGAATATCTTGAAAACTGGGAAGTACCTGCACACGAAAGCTGGCATAATAGATTTTTATCATAAAATGACTGTTTACTTATGAAAAACTTTTTGTTCTCCTTCTTTTTTGCAGTTGTTTGCCTTTCTGCTTTTTCCCAAGATAGAAACCCATTGATTGTCAAAAAAGACTTTCAAAACCAGAAAAAATGGGTCGATAGTATCTATGATTCAATGACATTGGAAGAAAAAATGGGCCAACTGTTTATGGCAGATATTTTTTCGAGCGATCCAAAGGCAAAGACCGACAAGATTAAAGACCTCATTACAAATTATCATTTGGGAGGTATCATTTTTTCCAAAGGAGGTCCCGTACGCCAAGCCAAACTGAACAATGAATTTCAGTCTCTCGCCAAAATACCCTTAATGATAGGCATGGACGCCGAATGGGGGCTGGCCATGCGACTGGATTCTACGTATGCTTTTCCGTGGAATATGACCTTGGGGGCGATTACGGATAATAAAATTGTTGAAAAAATTGGCCGTAGAATTGGCGAACAATCCAAACGTTTGGGTGTGCACATCAACTTTGCGCCAGTGGTGGACATAAATACAAACCCAAAAAATCCAATCATCGGGAACCGCTCTTTTGGGGAGGATCGGGATAATGTAACCGAAAAATCCCTCTCTTTTATGAAGGGCATGCAAAGTGCAGGTATTCTGGGAAGCGCAAAACACTTTCCCGGCCACGGCGATACCGATATGGACAGTCACAAAACCTTGCCAACTGTAGATTTTTCAAGGGAACGATTGGATACTTTGGAGTTATATCCTTACAAAAAACTTATAAATGAAGGTTTAAACAGTGTGATGGTTGCCCATTTAAATGTTCCAGCTTTAGAAATTCAGATGAATTACCCATCGTCACTTTCCTCAAAAGTGGTTACCGATCTTCTAAAAAATGAGCTAGGTTTCAATGGTTTGATTTTTACAGATGCGCTTAATATGAAAGGTGCATCCGATTTTAAAAAACCTGGCGAAATAGAACTGGCAGCATTCCTCGCAGGAAATGATATACTTCTAATTTCCGAAGATGTGCCCAAGGCAATGGAATTTCTCATCAACTCGTACAATGAACAAGTTATTACCGAAAAGCGTTTGGCCTATTCCGTAAAGAAAATTCTTTATGCAAAATACAAAGTAGGCCTAAACAACTACAAACCCGTGAAAACCGCCTATTTGATAGACGATTTGAATTCGGTAAATGACGATACGCTTTACGAAGAAGCCATTGACAACGCATTAACGGTTATTAAAAACGATCGTGCCATTCTTCCTATAAAAGATCTTCAGGAGAAGAAAATTGCATATATAAATTTTGGTGATGATTCGGGTGAAACCTTTTTAAGTGAATTGAGAAAATATGGAAAAGTAGATTGGGTAAAGGCTAACAGCCTAGATGATTATATCCAAAAACTTAAGGCGTACAACTACGTAATTATTGGGTTTCACAAAAGCAATGAAAATCCTTGGAAAAAGTTTGAATTTACTGAAAATGAACTTGTTTGGCTATATGAAATTGCCCGGACAAACACTGTGATTTTAGATGTTTTTGCCAGACCCTACGCAATGCTTGATCTAAAAACCACGGCCAACTTTGAAGGTGTTGTCATGTCCTATCAAAACAGTGAAATCTCCCAAAAACTTTCTGCCCAACTTATCTTTGGCGCACGTGAAGCCAAAGGAAAACTTCCAGTGTCGTTAGGTGAAGATTTTCCTTTAAACACTATTTTGAAAACTAAATCGCTGCGAAGGCTTCAATACGGAACCCCAGAAAGTGTTGGTGTTAACAGCTATAAACTGAATAAAATTGACACGTTGGCTATGTTGGGAATCAGCGAGGGAATGTACCCGGGCGCTCAGGTTTTGGTTGCTAGAAAAGGAAAGGTTATTTATCAGAAAAACTTTGGACACCACGAATACACAGATAAAATTCAAGTAACAGACAGCAGCGTTTACGATTTGGCTTCACTTACTAAAATTTTGGCGTCCCTGCCTTTGATTATGCAGCTTGTGGACAAGAAGGAATTGAGCATGAATACGAAGCTTTCGGAAATGCTGCCAGAGTACAAAAACTCAAATAAGGCCAACATTACTTTAAAGGAAATGCTTTCGCACTATGCGCGTTTAAAGACCTGGATTCCGTTTTATCGTCACACTTTCAATGAAGAAAAAACCGGAATCTCTTCAAAATATTATTCAGAAATCCCCGATAAGGACTTCAACATACAGGTTGCTGAAAACCTTTATATGCGCAGGGATTATATGGATACTATTTTCAAAACCATACGTGAAAGTGACCTGAACTCGCGGCTTGAATATAAATACAGTGACCTTCCGTATTATATTTTGAAGAAATATTTGGAGCGTAAATTTGCCAAACCGATGGAACTTATTGTACAGGAAAATATTTACGAATCTTTGGGCGCAAACTATATGACCTATCTTCCGTTGGAAAAATTTTCAAAGGAAAATATTCCGCCCACCGAGCAGGACAATATTTTTAGAAACCAGAAAGTTCAGGGTTACGTACACGACCAAGGCGCTGCGATGCTTGGGGGCGTGAGCGGCCATGCGGGGCTATTCAGTAATGCGAATGATGTGGCCAAACTTATGCAAATGTACCTTTGGAAAGGTTTTTACGGTGGCGAGCGTTATTTTAATCCGGATGTTTTAGACCTTTTCAATACGTGTTATTATTGCGATAAAAACGTGCGAAGAGGCGTAGGGTTTGATAAACCCCAACTTGGAACATCGGGGCCAACATGTGGTTGTGTTTCCATGACCAGTTTTGGGCATAGTGGTTTCACGGGCACATTTGCCTGGGCAGATCCCGAAGCCGAAATTGTTTACGTATTTTTATCAAACAGGACTTTTCCCGATGCGGAAAACCGAAAATTGATACAAACTGATTTACGCAGCAAAATACAAGAAGCCATTTATGAGGCTATCGATTATTAAAGTTCAAAAAACTGTAACCTTTAATTTGAAAATAATAAAATGAAAATAGCAATAGTATGTTATCCAACCTTTGGCGGAAGTGGAGTAGTAGCCACAGAGCTGGGTTTGGCATTAGCAGAACACGGACACGAAGTTCATTTTATTACCTACAAGCAACCCGTTAGACTAGAGTTGCTTTCAAAGCACATTCACTTTCACGAGGTTTCGGTTCCTGTTTATCCACTTTTTCACTACCAACCCTACGAGCTTGCTCTCTCCAGCAAATTGGTAGATATGGTAAAACTTCATAAAATTGAAGTCTTGCACGTACATTATGCAATACCACACGCTTACGCAGGCTATATGGCGAAGAAAATGCTTGAGGAAGAAAATATCTTTATTCCTATGGTGACCACACTTCACGGAACGGATATTACTCTTGTGGGAAACCATCCATTCTACAAGCCAGCCGTCACTTTCAGCATAAACAACAGTGATGTGGTAACTTCAGTTTCTAAAAGTTTAAAAGAAGATACACTGCATCTTTTCGATATTAAAAAAGAAATACATGTAGTTCCAAACTTTATAGATATTCCGAAGAAAATTAACACATTTACCGATTGTCAGCGTGATTTAATGGCAGACAAAGACGAACGCATAATTACACATGTAAGTAATTTGCGCCAAGTGAAGCGGGTAAAGGACGTTATTGAGGTTTTTGATCGTATTCAGAAAAAAATCCCATCAAAATTAATTATAGTGGGCGAGGGGCCAGAGCGAGAGGCTTGTGAACAGCTTTGCGAGCGGAAAGGAATTGAAGAAAAAGTACTTTTTGTGGGCAATAGCAATGAAGTGGACAAAATTCTGTGTTTTACCGATCTTTTCATTCTGCCTTCGGAAAAGGAAAGTTTCGGTCTTGCTGCCTTGGAAGCAATGGCCTGTGGCGTTCCGGTAATATCGAGCAATACTGGCGGATTGCCAGAAGTAAATATCCAGGGGGTAAGTGGCTTTTTGAGCGACGTTGGCAATGTGGATGAAATGGCGGAAAATGCCTTAAAAATTTTAGCTACAGACGAAATGCTAAACAAATTTAAAAAACAGGCTATTGAATCTGCTATGGTTTATGATACCAAAAAAATCGTCCCGCTATATGAAAAATTGTACGAGGAAGCAATTGCCAAAAGAAGCGCTGCGGAGCCTCAATAATTTCTTTCAATAAATTCCATCGCATTTCCGTGCATTACGCGCTCTACTATGGCTTCAGCGTCTATCCTGTTAAAATCGTTTAACATAATTAGGTTTTTTGAAAGATAATTTTCAGCGTGGTTTAGCATTTCTTCGGCTAAATCCTTCATGTTTTCCGCAGTCCACAAACCGTTGATGGGGTTTACGATTCCGTCGAAATCGCTGCCAATGCTTTGAATTCCCCAACAAAAAAGCCCTTCCTTATCCAAAACCTCAGCAATGTGCTGAACTTGCCTCCACACCAATAATGCTTTTTTGCGCAACTGTTTTCTTTTGTTTGGGAAGAATATTTTACTTTCCGAAATAGCTTTGCTGCTGCCAATGCGGCGCTCATCCAACTGGATCCCGAAAATTCCATTGCTGCGTGCAATCCTAATTAATTCTTCATCATAAAAATTTATATCAATGTCACAAAACCAATCTGCATGTTCAGAAATATCAATTTTGTTCCACTGCACGATGGAGTGCTTCCCGTTGCAGGCACCGTGGCTAGCAATTACAGGAATTTTTTCTGCATTGTATTTTGTGTCAAGTAATTGATAATACGCTTTTCGGGAGGTCGTGCTTAAATGTTTCACATCGATAGGGATTCTTTTTCCTTCTGTATTGTCCAACAACAAATCAATTACTTCCACACCTAATTCTGTAATACCGGTATTCAAGCCTCGGTCTTGATTTTTTTTCAGCATTCCTATTGAAATACTTCGCGCATGTCCGCAAAGTTCGTTGTAAAAATGATGGGCAAGTGTAATGAACATTGGGCGATGCTCCCAATTTTTAATAGTCTTAATGTTTCCTATAACTTCGCTGCGGCTTGCCATATCTTTCTGCATATCCAGTCCGGTATTGAAGCTATGTCCGCCTTCTATAGTAAGTACAATATTTATAATTTTTTTTGTATCGGTTTCTGCTTCAAAATTATTTTCAATATCCTGAAAATTTCGAACCAATCTATAGGTATATATTGTTCCGTCAATATTTACAACCTGATTGTGAAGCTGCTGGTAATAATGGTATTCATCCATCAAATCGGCAAAATAATCATTGTTGCTGCGTATGTAATCCATTCGCGACTGGCTTATGCTTGCAGCAAGGTTTACCAAAACGTCCGTCACTCCTTTAATTCCTATTATTTCATTTCCGAAAAAATGTTTTTCGAAAGGATAAAGAGAAACCACTACCACTTTGGTTTTAGCCTTTGCTAAAGCCATCAAGTCTGTTTGTGTAAATTTGGTAAGGGTAACAATTCGGTTCACAAACTTTTCAAGAAAATTGGGAGGACTGTAATGCCAAATGGAGTTTTTTCTATTTGGATCCAGCGCGTTTTGTTTGGTAGGATTGTACTTAAAACTTTTACTGTACGGTTTTAGAGAAGGGTGGCAATGTAAATCTACATAATGCTTTTCCATGGTTCAATTTATTGAATTCTATAAAATTGCAATAAAATGCTAACTTATGAAACAGGATTTTTCCTGTTTTTTTATAAGGGAAATGCCCCTTTTAATGTGGGGCATTTCGTTCAAGATATATTTATATAGTTTTTTAAAATTGATATCGAGCACTTATTCCTACGTCGAAATTAACGTCATCTCGATAGTTTAAATTTACCTGCGGTCTAAAGTCGAAGGAAACCAGCAGTGGAAAATCAAAGCTGTACTCTATACCCACATCACCTGTAAAAAAAGCAAAAGCTTCCGAATCCTTGTTTCGATAATAAGGATAGTTATCATCATAATAACGATCAAAACTTTCAATTCCGGCGCCTAAACCAGGTCCAGCATACCAATTAAAGCCACCGTCAATGTTCCAAACCCATTGATAAATTGCAGTAAATTTTACATCCTCCCAATAACGTTCGCTATGCCATGCCAGCCCTAGTTCCAGGCGGTTTGCATCGCCCAATGCACGTTGATAATTAACCTCTGGGCCAAAGCCATTACTTTCACTAAGACGAATTCCAATAGCGTTTTTTGAAATCTCTTGTGCATTAGCTTGCATTCCCACACCAATAACTAGTAATATTAATAAAGCTGATTTTTTCATAATTTTTTCTTTTAGTTATAAACGTTGTAAATGTAGGAGTATTATAAAGCTACAATCGTTAACGGGATGCTAATCCCAAATGCAAAAATTACAAAGTTTTGTTAAGGAATTTTCTACATTTACAGTACCGACAATGAAAAAGCAATTCCAAGATTTTCAAAAGATATTCAATGGAGAATTTTTTACAGATTACCTCCATACATCATTATATGCCACAGATGCTTCGGTTTACCGAAAAGTACCGATGGCAGTGGCTTATCCTACTAACGAACGCGGTATCAAGCAACTTATCGCTTTTGCAGAAGAAAATGAACTGTCGCTCATTCCAAGAACAGCGGGTACATCCCTTGCGGGACAATGCGTAGGTGAAGGGATAGTGGTTGATGTTTCAAAGCATTTTACCAAAATAATATCCGTCGATACAGAAAATAGAACTGTCACACTTCAGCCTGGGATTATCAGGGATGAATTGAACCGTTATCTCAAACCTTTAAATCTTTTTTTTGGCCCCAATACTTCCACCAGCAACCGTTGTATGATTGGCGGCATGGTGGGCAATAACAGTAGTGGCACCACTTCAATTCAGTACGGCGTAACGCGCGACAAGGTTTTAAAGCTGAAATCAATCCTTTCCAATGGCGAAGAAGTGATTTTTGAAAATCTTTCAAAAGAAGAATTTTTGAAAAAAACTGCACTCGATACTTTGGAAGGAAAAATTTATAAAACGCTTTATGATGAATTGATTTCCGAAGAGGCCCAACAGGAAATTTGGAAGGAATTTCCGAAACCCGAAATCCACCGAAGAAACACGGGTTATGCGGTTGATAGCTTGCTGAATACAACTGTTTTTGGTGATTTTGAGGAAGAAATAAACTTGTGCAAACTGCTCTGCGGAAGTGAGGGAACCCTTGCTTTTACTACCGAAATTACACTTCAACTGGATCCTTTACCACCACAATTCACGGCAATGGTGGCAACGCATTACAAAACCCTGGAAAGCTGTTTAAATGATGTAGTCGTGGCTATGCAGCACAATCTGTTCACTTGTGAAATGATGGACAACGTGATTTTGGATTGTACTAAAAAAAACAAAACCTACGAGCCCTACCGTTTTTTTGTAAAAGGAAACCCGAAGGCAATTCTGCTTTTGGAATTGAATAGCAATTCGGAAGAAGATTTGCAGGATCAAATAACTGCATTGTCGGGCTCACTTAAAATTTCTGGTTATAGCTATCACAGTCCCGTTTTAAGGGGTGTGGAGATTGAAATGGCTTTGGAACTACGCAAGGCAGGCTTGGGGCTTTTGGGAAATATGGTGGGCGACAGGAAGGCAGTTGCCTGCATTGAGGATACGGCAGTGGCTTTGGAAGATTTGCCAGCCTATATCGGGGAATTTTCCGCATTGATGAAAAAGTATGGTCAAGAGGCGGTTTACTATGCCCACGCTGGCGCAGGGGAGTTGCATTTGCGACCCATCCTAAATTTGAAGGAGAAGGAAGGGGTGGAGTATTTCAGAAAAATTACGACCGATGTGGCGCTTCTCTGCAAAAAATACAAAGGCTCCTTTAGCGGTGAACACGGCGATGGTATTGTACGCGCCGAATTTATTCCGTTGATGATTGGTGAAAAAAACAATACGCTTTTAAAAAGAATTAAAGCAGCTTTTGATCCGCAAAACATTTTCAATCCCGGAAAAATTGTGGATGCTTTTAAAATGGACGAGTCTCTGCGGTATGAGGTGGGAAGGGAAGAGCCGATAATCGAGACATTAATGGACTTCAGTGATTCCGAGGGAATTCTTCGTTTGGCTGAAAAATGCAATGGCAGCGGCGACTGTAGAAAAACGGCGGAAGCAGCCGGAGCCATGTGCCCCAGTTATCACGCCACCAAAAACGAAAAAGACACCACTCGGGCACGTGCCAACGCTTTGCGTGAGGTTTTGACTAATAATGAGGCTGTAAATAAGTTCAATTCAAAGGAATTAAAAGAAGTTTTTGACCTCTGCATCAGTTGTAAAGCCTGTGCCACTGAATGCCCAAGTAATGTGGATATAAGCACTGCCAAAGCTGAATTTTTGTATCAATACAATAAAGCGAATGGTATTTCATTTTCAAACAATATCTTCGGAAAAAGCACAAAACTGAACAAAATGGCTTCCAGATTTCCGAGGTTTTCCAATTGGGTTTTTACGAATGGTTTCACTTCAAAAATTATAAAAAATATTGGCAATGTTCATCAAAGTAGGTCACTCCCGAAAGTTTCAAATAATAGTTTCAGTAAAGCATTTCAAAACCTTAACGAAGAGTATTCTACAATAAATACAAACAATAAAAAGTTAATAATTTTTATAGATGAATTCAGTAATTATTTAGATACTGAAATAGCGTTGGATTCGTTTTTGCTTTTAACAGGTTTGGGGTATAAGGTAGAAGTGATAGATAATTTGGACAGTGGCCGAGCATTGATTTCGAAAGGCTTTTTGGAAGAAGCGAAAAAGGAAGCGAATAAAAATATATTTTATTTAAAGGAGAAAGTTTCGAAGAAAGTTCCTTTGGTTGGCATTGAACCCTCAGCAATATTGTCTTTTCGCGATGAATACCTGCGGTTGGCGGATGATAAAATTTCAGCGGAAGCTATTTCAAGAAACACATTTTTGATTGAAGAATTTCTTTCGGCTGAAATACAAAACGGAACTATTTCCGCATCACAATTTACTTCCGAAGAAAGAAACATTAAAATACACGTGCATTGCCACCAAAAATCACTGAGCAACCAAAAAGTAACTTTTGATATTTTGAATTTACCCAAAAACTACAAACCTACCATTATACCTTCCGGTTGTTGTGGAATGGCGGGCAGTTTTGGCTATGAAAAAGAGCATTATGAGGTGAGCATGAAAATTGGGGAACTGAAACTTTTTCCCGCAGTACGTAAAGCGAAGGAAGACACGATTATTGCGGCAAATGGAACAAGTTGCCGCCACCAAATATGTGATGGCACGGGCAGGCAAGCGATGCATCCTATTACAATTTTAAAACTTGCTTTGAAAAATTAGATTACAACAATGAGTTAAAGGCTCTCATTGCCGCTACCATATTTTCCAATCCGTCAGTTTCTTCTTCAAGCCCTGCATCTTCCGGAATAAAAATATGCTGACGGTCATGGTAGGAATATAGATTCCAATTTTCGTTATGATATTCCAAAGCAGTGAGGTTTTCTATCCAATCACCACTGTTTAAATACTGGCAGCTACCTTTATCTGTCACAATCTTTTTTATGCATGGTTGATGGATGTGGCCACAGATTACATAATCAGACTCATTGTCAATTGCCAAATCGGTCGCGGTTTTTTCAAAATTGTCTATGAATTTAATGGCAGATTTTACACTGTTTTTAATTTTCTTAGAAAGTGAATATTTTTCGCGACCCGCTTTTTCTAATAAATAATTTATAAACCTGTTGAAAAGAATCAATAGATCATAACCCCAACCACCAAGCTTAGCAATCCATTTGGCGTGCTGTACAGATGCATCAAACACATCGCCGTGAAAAAACCAGGCTTTTTTTCCGTCCAGATTGAGTATTAATTTATCACATATTTGAATATTGCCCATTTTGGTATTGCTAAACTTTCGTAGCTTTTCATCGTGGTTTCCTGTTATATAATACACTTTTGTGCCTTTAGCGGCTAAGGACAAAATCTTTTTAATAATCAAAAGATGTGCTTTGGGAAAATAGCTTTTTCGGAACTGCCAGATATCAATAATATCGCCATTCAAAATAATTTTTTTTGGCTTTACAGAGTTTAAATAGTGAAGAAGTTCTTTGGCGTGGCAGCCGTAAGTCCCCAAATGGACATCAGATATTACAACAATTTCAACTTTTCTTTTCAATCATACATATTTACATTACAAATTTCTAGAATTCAACGAATAAATACTTTAAGTAAAAGTTATGATTAAAAGGCGAGAATGTTATTTGATGAACAGTATGTATCTTAAATATTATGAACAACGTTATTTTCATTATTCGTCCCTATCAATTACATTTGTTAAAAAGCAACCTATGGCAGGCAATTCCTTTGGAAAAATTTTTAAACTCACCACTTTTGGCGAATCGCACGGTCCAGCCATCGGCGGTATTATAGAAGGCTGTCCCGCAGGACTTTCACTGGATTTTGAAGCTATAAACGCAGAAATGCAACGTCGAAAACCCGGCCAATCCGCAATCGTTACCCAACGAAAGGAAGAGGACGAAGTAAAATTTCTCTCTGGCATATTTGAAGGAAAAACCACGGGAACGCCAATTGGCTTCACCATTGAAAACACAGACCAAAAAAGCAAGGATTACAGCCATATAAAGGATATTTACCGCCCATCGCACGCAGATTATACGTACGATAAAAAATACGGAATACGTGATTATCGTGGCGGTGGACGCTCCTCTGCCCGCGAAACGGCTTGTAGGGTTGTGGCAGGTGCCATCGCAAAACAAATGCTTCAGCATATAAAAATCACCGCCTTTGTTTCTTCCGTAGGTGAAATTGAACTCAAAAAAAATTATTCCGAAGTTGATTTTTCAGAAATTGAAAAAAACCCCGTGCGTTGTCCCGATGCCGAAATGGCTTCAAAAATGGAGAGTTACATAAAATCAATCCGAAAAGAAGGAGATACCGTTGGCGGAACGGTTACTTGTGTTATCCAAAATGTACCTATTGGTCTGGGCGAGCCGGTTTTTGATAAATTGCATGCTGAGCTTGGCAAAGCAATGCTTTCAATAAATGCCGTAAAAGGTTTTGAATACGGAAGTGGTTTTTCGGGGACACAAATGAAAGGTAGCCAGCACAATGATCAATTTAAAAAAGACGGAAGCACAAAAACCAATCACAGCGGCGGAATACAGGGAGGAATAAGCAATGGCGAAGACATTTATTTCAAGGTAGCCTTTAAGCCCGTGGCCACCATTATGCAAAAACAGGAAACCATAGACAGTAAAGGTGATAAAGCCGTGGCTGAAGGTAAGGGCCGTCACGATCCTTGCGTGGTGCCACGAGCAGTGCCCATTGTAGAGGCAATGGGTGCTTTGGTATTGGCAGATTTCTATTTATTGAATAAAATTTCAAAAATTTAAAGACATATTTTTTATGAAAAAACTCGCGCTACACTGGAAAATAATCATCGGATTGGTTTTAGGTATCATTTGGGCATTGCTTTCCAGCCAACTGGGATGGAGTGAATTTACCATAGATTGGATAGCGCCGTTTGGAAAAATTTTCATCAATCTTTTAAAGTTGATTGCCGTACCGCTTGTTTTAGTCTCAATAATTAGTGGAGTTGCAAATATTGGCGACCCCTCGAGTTTGGGAAGAATGGGAGGGAAGACCCTTTTGGCGTATTTGATTACCACACTTTTTGCCGTAAGCATGGGGCTTCTATTGGTAAACGTTATTAAACCCGGAAAATTAATTGACGAACAGAGTAGAATAGACAATAGAATAAGTTATGAAATCTGGGCCGCTTCCGAAGGGCACGAAATTAAGGATGGAATCAATTACCTGCAGGATCCGGCTTTCTTTGAACGCGCCCAAAAAATCACCGATCTCTCAAAAGGTGAATTAAAAGATGCTTCGGTTACCGAAAAAATGCAGACCGCCGAAAAGACAAAAGAGTCCACGCCTTTGCAGCCTTTAGTGGATATTGTCCCGGAAAATTTCTTTTTTTCGCTTACTGACAATGGCCTGATGCTGCAGATTATTTTCTTCGGAATATTTTTCGGGGTGTGTTTGTTATTGATTCCGAATGAAAAATCAAAACCTGTCACAGATTTTATGGACAGCGCCATGGAAGTTTTCTTAAAAATGGTTGACTTGGTGATGCAGGCGGCGCCATTCTTTGTATTCGCGCTTTTGGCAGGCGTTGTGAGCAAAATGGCAGGGGGCGATATAGGCAAAGTTTATGAAATATTTAAAGGGTTAAGTTGGTATTCACTTACTGTTTTTCTAGGATTGATGTTGATGATTTTTCTCATTTATCCATTATTGGTGAAATTATTTGTGAAGAAAATTCCCTATAAAGGCTTTTTTAAAGCAATGGCACCTGCACAGACTTTGGCTTTTTCAACTTCAAGTAGCGCGGCAACCCTGCCAGTTACCATGGAATGTGTAGAGGAAAACTTAGGAGTTGACAAAAAAATAACCAGTTTCGTGTTGCCTATTGGTGCTACTGTGAATATGGACGGAACCTGCCTTTATCAAGCAGTTGCAGTGGTTTTTCTTGCGCAACTACATATGATTGATTTGACGCTTGGACAACAACTTACAATAGTGCTGACAGCAACATTGGCATCCATTGGTTCAGCTGCTGTGCCAAGTGCGGGCTTGGTAATGCTTATAATAGTTTTGGAATCGGTTGGTTTAAATCCAGCTTGGATTGCAATCATTTTCCCTGTTGACAGAATTTTGGATATGTTCCGCACCGTAGTGAATGTTACGGGAGATGCTACAGTGTGTACAATTATTGCAAAGGGTGAAGACATGTTAAACTATGTGCCACACGATAATCCTTCAGAGACTTTTGATTTGGATTCGTAACATTTTCTCAATAGTTTCTTAAAAATAGAATAACCTTTTCAATAAAATGTAAACGTAATTTTGCCTTCCCAGGTTTACTATTAAAAATATGTTGCAAGAAATATTAATTTATATTAAATTAGATTTCTCCCCAGAAGCATAGACCCAATCTATATTTCTGAACCCTTGCCTTCTTAGCTATGTAAATTACATAGTTATGAAAAAATCACTTTTATTCTTTGTTATTGCAGCTATTGCAACTGTATCTTATTGCCAAGTTGGCATTGGTACCACCACACCATCACCTGCGTCCATGCTTGAAGTAAGTAGCACTTCAGATGGGGGTACTACCTATAAAGGGTTTATGCCTCCACGTGTTCCTAATGTAGCTGCGCGGGATGCAATTAATGCAGGGTATTCAGATTTTGGGCTAACCATTTTTTTATTGGATTACCCTAATAATCAGGGATGTTGGCAAATGTGGGATGGTGATAGTTGGGAAATTATAAATTGTGTTGTTCTTGCCAGCCCCGTGGCCTGGATTAATGAATTTCATTACGATAATAGTGGAACCGACACTGGCGAGTTTATTGAAATAGCAGGCCCTGCAGGTTTGGATTTGAGCAGTTATTCCATTGAACTTTATAATGGAGCGAATGGTAATACTTACGGAACAACAATTAATTTAAACGGTATAATACCTAATCAATCCAATGGGATTGGAACACTTAGCTTTAATATTTCTCCCATCCAAAACGGAAACCCAGATGGATTTGCTTTAATTGATTCTGGTACCGTTCTTTACTTTTTGAGTTACGGAGGTTCTTTTATTGCAAATAATGGGACAGCTGCAGGTATGACTTCAGATGATATTGGTGTAGCCGAACCAGGTACTACGCCTATTGGTGAATCACTTCAACTTACAGGAACTGGAAAACAATACAATGATTTTAGGTGGAGCAGTCCTTCGGCTGAGTCACCAGGAAACATAAATTCAGGGCAAACAATAAATTAGAAAAGTACAGAGCCGAAGCGCTGCACTTTTCAATCTTTAAATCATAGATATCCTCTCTTATATTTGGGATATTTTACGGTATAGGTAAATTCCTTTTTATCAGTAGTATTGGGTTGCAGATTTAATTTCCATCTTAGAATACCTGTTTTGTCATTGTATTCCGCAGTGCCAATTGTTACATCTTCTACCTTAATTTCCTTATTTTCTGAAATGGGGATTCGGTCTTCAAGAATCAGATTGATTGGGGTTTTCTTATTGTTTTTTATTTCAATGGTATATCCTTTATCTACAATTCGGGTACCGCCCAAAAAGGACTTACTTTTAAAATTTTCCAATTTTTCACGTTTCACAATAATATTTGGGTCCATTCCTAGGGAAAGGTTTAAACTATCTGAGGTTGCTTGTGGATCTATAAATGATTTTCCAGCATAGTTTCCTTCAAAATATATATTTGCTTCGCCGGCAAGAAAGTCAAACTTCTCCCAGTTTTTAAGAGTGGCCGTGAGAAAAACATTTTCGTTAAGCTCTGGAGCAGCGTAATGCTGAAAGAGAGCGGGCAATTCGAATTTATCAACCTCTATCACGGTTATTTCGGCATTGGATTTAATTGTGTATTTTTCCCTAATCTCAAAACGGGTGTTGGTAATGCCAGATTCTTTAATCATTTTAGAATTATCTTGCTGTAAATCTTCAGCTTCAATATAAGATGTTGAAGCATTTACTCCAGCCGCTTTTCCTTGTATTCTTTTAGCCAACCATTCTGGCTCATCACTTTCTGTTTTTGAGTAGCCTGTAACAACAACTTCATCCAACGCTGAACCCACAATCAATGACACATTCATTGTGCTTGCATAAATTGGCAATTTTTCAGTTTCAAAACCAACATAACTGTATGTTAATTCGCGGTAGCCCAGAACGTCTATTGTATAGTTTCCATTAAAATCAGTTTGGGTTCCCTGTGAAGTTCCGGCTATTATTACATTTACTCCCGGCAACGGCAATCCAGTATCGTCATATACCGTTCCACTAACTTTACGAATGGTTGGATTGTATTTATACGTTGTGTTGCGCACGGGTGCTTTGCTAGCATAACTTCTATTATTGAAATTGAGATATTTGGGAAGTAGTGTAGGCTTTATATTGTTCGTATTAGGATCACCTGTTGATAATACCACATTCACATTATCCCAATCTGTACCGCTTTGTTGATACACATTGGCTTTATAAGAAAACTCGATAGGTGAGGAGGTATTGGTAGCGCGAATATCATATAAAGGAAACCAACCAGCATTTTTAATATTGTACTTAAACTTTAAAACAAGGTTTGTGGGCTTTTGGGAATTCAGTTTTAAGATTATTTCGCCACGTTGCTCTTTTTTGGAATCATCCAGTTTCAAAAGTTCGTTTTGGTGATCGGCAATTGACTTATTTATTTCTGATAGGATCAGTTGCTGCTTGAAAATTTCATTTTTTATCTCGGTTACACGGTTGCGATAGTAAACAGACATTTCCTTTATCATTTCCACGGAAAGATTGGTAGCATCGCTATTGATACGTTGATTTTTTTGAAGTAATTGTAATTCTTCATTGTAGCCCGCTATTTCATTCTCTATTTGGTTTTTTTGTTGCTGAAAGGTTTTCAATAGATTTTCTACAGATTTATATTCCTGTGAGCTTTCTTTCTTTTCCAAAAAATCTATATTAAAAACTATGGAAAGCACCGAAGCATCTCCCAAACCTGAAACCTGAATGCTATTTTCATCTATGTCGGGAGAAAGATTGTTAAATACAAAAGTATTCTCGCCCGATAAAAGATTTACGGAAGCGATACGCTCAATGGAAGCACCTTCTAAATAAACGGTTACTTTTTCAATTTTTGAAGTTGTAGGTTTTTCCAAATTAGCAAATAGGGAAAGGGGCAGTAAGAAATAAAGTAGCAGTAAATTTTTCATGGTGATGGTTTTTATTGGTTATAGAACCAAAACTATCACAGTGTTCCCTTTTTAAATAATTACTTTGAGGGAAGAAGTTATTTGAGATAGGGAAAAGAGGTTATTGGTTATTAAAAAAAAACAGGCCCCACTATGAGGCCTGTCTTATCAACTAAATCTAATTATGAAAAGTAATTAGTTCTTAATCAGTTTATAGGTTCCCACTTCACCACTTACGGTAATTTTCATAATATATGTTCCCGTAGCAAGGCTTGAAACGTTAAGTTCCATAGTATTTGCGTTATTGCTCATTTCAATTACTCTTTGGCCCAACATATTGAAAACAGTTGCTTTTTCTATAGCTGCTTGTGCTTTCAGATTCACTACATTATTTGTTGGATTAGGATAAAAACTGAAATCTTCAAGAATGTTTTCATCCACACCAAGTACGCTTGCATCTATAGTAATGTCAGTTATTCCTCCAGTATTCAATACAAAAACGTAATATGTTTGGTTTGCCAAAGTGAAAATAGAGGCCGATGTACCTGGGGCACATTGGTTAGAATTTTGGTCTACCCAAGTTAAATCTGCTTCTGTTGCATTTTCATCGGAAGCAGTATAGAACGTCACTGAGCTTGCCCCTGCAGGTGAAACAATAGTAGCATCTGCATTTCCGTCAACATTTGTGGTGAACTTGTACCAAACTCCGTTTGCACCTGTTAGATCACACCCAGCTGGGCTTCCATTTTCAGTGGTAGCTGCAGGCATTGCAACTGCAGTGTCTGTGTATGGGAAACCTACTTGGTCTACATCAATCGCGTTAACAATCATATCATTTGGTGGTGGTACTGGGGCACAGTCAACATTTAATGTGAAGCTTCCGGAGGCATTGTCGAATCCGTGAACCAATATATAGTAGGTTGTATTGCCATCTCCTTGAAATGACACTTCAGATTGCAGACCACAGCTATCATCGTTTGCAGTTTCACATACCAAGGCACCACAAGTTCCTGAGTAAACGGTTAATTTACTGTCAAAATCAGTACCAGCACATAAGGAAATGGTATAGTCTGTAATTAAGCCACTAGTATCGGTAAATTCATACCAAACACCCGGAGCGGTAATAGACACCCCGCCACAGTCGGGGGCAGAAGCATCAACAGTGGCATTTACGGTTGTTCCGGTTACGGTTTCGCCACAAGCTATAGGCAAGGCGTTTTCGCACTCGTCATTTACAGCTAGGTCTTCACAAGATACTTCCAATGTAAAGTTACCTTCGTTTGAAGCGTAACCTTCAATCATAATGAAATAGGTAGAAGTTCCATCAGAGAGAAAAGTAACTTCGGATTGTGCTCCACAACTATCGTCATTGTAAGCCAATTGATTGGAAAGATCACAATTATCGTAAATTCTTATTAGAGAATCGTAATCTGTTCCGTTACATAAAGAAATTGTTACAAATTGTGCGATTCCTGTACCAGTATAGCTAAAAAATTCATCGTTAGCGGCGTTTCCACCAGAATCAGTATCATTTATTGTTTCACCCGTAACAATATCGCCACATGCAAGGGCTATTGCACCGCTACAATTGTCGTTTCCATTATTGAAAATATTATAATGTGAAAAATATACATCGTAATTTCCTGTAGTGCTAATAATATCTTCTGATACAAATGGATCAAAATCTACATCTGCACTTCTAAATCCTCCTGTAGCAAGTATTTCATTATTATTGTTAAAAAGCAATTGAGGATTAATCTCAACATTGCTGCCGCCAATAGTCCAATGGTTTAAATATTGACCCGATGTGGTCAATTCCAAAAGGAAATTATCAGAATTACCATTAGATGTCGTTAAAGCCTCTGCAGCACTATTATCAAAATCGGTTGTCGCGCTAAATTGACCTGTTGCGTACAGATTGCCGTTAGCGCCTTCTTTTATATCATAAAAGTTTTCAAAATTTGTGCTATCACCACCTAAAACATAACTATAATCATAATTTCCATCAGTATCAAATTTGCTTAAATAGGCATCGGAAAATCCCAGGGATACAAAGGTATTTACACCTGCGTTCGGATCTAAATCTACTGTTCCAGCAAATTCACCTCCCAAGTAAATTCCTGAAGGAAGATTTTTTATAGTGCTCACATAATCATTGGTAGACCCACCAAAGGATTGTCCCCAAATAAAATCACCATCGGAGGAAAGTTTTGCCATAAAAATATCATCATTTCCATTAGATGTAAATGGAGCGCTTCCTGCATTTGGATCAAGATCTACAGTATTTCTGAATCTTCCTGTAAGCAATAAGTCTTCATTTGTGTCAAATTCCATATCTATTACTTGCACTATGCCAGTAGAATCAAAAGTTTTTACCCAAACAAAATTTCCGTCAGTATCCAACTTTAGAAGAAAACCATCTGTAGAAGCACCTCCATTGGTTGAGAACAATATATGTTCAGCGATTGGATCTGGATCAAAATCTGCATAATTAAATGAACCGCCAATATAAACATTACCAGCACTGTCCACTTCAATGCTTTTTGAATCTTCATTGGCCACGGCAGCTGGATTACTTACTTGTTTTGCCCAAACAAAATCGCCATTGCTATCTAGTTTAATGATAAAACAATCCCGGCTTAAAAAAGGTGCAGGCTGTTCTAAAAGAAATACTCCTGGTCCTGGATCGGCATCAAAGGCTAAAGCCCCAGCCCCTTGGAAATATCCGGTTATGTAAAGGTTATCGTTCGCGTCTACCGCTACGTCTAGAGCAACATCGTCAGCTTGTCCACCAAAACCTTTTACCCAAATTGGATTTCCATCGATATCGAATTTTGTTAAAAAGCCATCCGCATTTCCACCGGCCCAAGTTACGCTTGTGCTCCCAACAGTAATGGTTCCCGAATAAATTCCTGCTGAATATACATTCCCTTGACTGTCCATAGCAGAACGATAGGGAATTTCAATGGAAGTATCACCAAAGGTTGTTGTACCAAAATAATCCTGTGCCGAACAAATTGCTCCCCAAAGAGAAACCGTAGCAACGAGTATCGATTTTGTAATTGTTTTCATTTTCACTTGTTTTAAATTATTAATAATTGTTTAGTTTATATTGAACTCCAACCCAATTCCACGAACACTTTCAATTGAAATATTGGGATCGTCTTGAAGGTGTTTTCGAACTCTTGTTACAAATACATCCATACTTCTGCCCGAAAAGAAATCGGTCTTTTGCCATACCTGTTGTAAAATTTCTTCCCGTTTTATCAATTGGTTTCTGTTTGAATAGAGATAATAGAGCAGACGCGCTTCCTTTTCGGTGATTTTCTGGGTTTTGTCATTAATTTTTAACTCCAGATTTGTAGCGTCAAAAGTGTATTTTCCGATGGAAATAATCTCGTTTTGTGGAAGTTCGGCACGAACGGTTTTTTGTTGTTCAGCACGGTTCATTATATTTTTTATACGAAGAATTAATTCCTCAGCTTCAAAAGGTTTTACTACATAGTCATCGGCGCCAAGTTTCAGCCCTTTTATTCTGTCTTCCTTTGTTTTACGGGCGGTTAGGAATAAAAATGGAATTTCAGGATTCACTTCTATTATTTTTTCAGCAAGCGAAAAACCGTCCATAATTGGCATCATAACATCCAGAATACAAATGTCAAATTCACCATTTTTAAAAACTTCAAAACCTTCGTTTCCGTCCTTCGCCCAAGCAACCGAAAACTTGTTTAGCTCTAAATATTGTTTCAGCATCGTTCCGAAATCCAAATCATCTTCGGCTAAAAGTATATTTTTCATATTATGGGGATTTTAATGGTGAATACTGAACCCTTGTTTCCTTCACTTTCTACTAAAATACTTCCGCCGTGCGCTTTTATAATTTGTTTTGTATAGTAAAGTCCCAGTCCCAAACCTTTGTAATTGTGGGTGTCTTTTTCGCTAATTCGATAAAATTTCTCAAAGATGAAGCGTTGGTATTTTGGGGAAATACCGATGCCGTTGTCCTTTATGGAAATGTAATGTGTGGAATCCATTTTATCAATTCCGTAACTGGCCGTCAATTCGTTTCCGCCATATTTAATGGCGTTATTTAAAAGATTTATAATTGCAGTGCTCAGATAGAATTTGTCAGCTTCGATAGGGATTCCAGTACTGTCGATATTTCTCTGAAGTTTTATTTCCGATGAAATAGAAAGTATATAATCGTCCAGCAATTCATTCATAAAAATACTGCTATTAAATGTTTCCTTTGAAAGCTGGATTTCCTGATAGCCCAAACTGCTTTGCAAAACTTGGTCTATCAATTTTTGAAGTCTTGTATTCTGGCGTTCAATAATTTGAACAGCATTATCTGCAATTTCTTTATTTCCATTGGCGTGTTCGCTCGTTAATGTTTTTGTTGCTAATGAAAGTGTGGAAAGTGGCGTTTTAAGTTCGTGTGTAATGTTATTGATGAAATCGGTTTTAATTTCAGCCAACCGTTTCTGCTTCATCAAATTTTGAATGGAATAATAAAGCAAACTCACCACAAAAAGAAAAAGCAAGCTTGAAAGGATAAGCAACCCAGAAAGTTCTTTCAGCATAATTGCGTCCCAATCCGTGATATTCATATAAATACTGGATTTAAAATTGAGCTTTATTGGACTTTGATCATCCTGCCAAGTACTGTTATTTATGAGCAAAGCTTCTTTTTGGCTAAAATTTTCACCCAAAAGAATAATGGTATCATTGGTTTCTGTGTTGTATATTTCATTCGTAACTCCCAAAGAATCAGTTAATTCAACAGAAGTTAGAATTTTTTTGAACTTCACATTATATTTCTCTTCTTCTTTGGCCAATCCATCATTAAAAAGCTGAAGAAACCCTGGATTTATTTCTGAAGTTTTATTTCGAAGAGCAGTTAGTAATGCCTTCTCTGTAAAATTTCCATTTTCATATGCATTAAGGTTTTCCAAAAAATCAGTTCTGTAAAGCCACATTACGGAATCCAGCTCCTTTGTAAGGTAAACTTTCGCAATCGCGTTGCGAGCATCGATTGTGTACGTCTTTTTTTTAAGCTCGTAAGTATTATAAATAAGGTAGCCCTGAATGCTAATAAGCGCGATCAGGGTAAAAATGGAAATAGCTACTAAGCCTTTAAACTTTAATTGCATGTTGTAAATTTATTGTTTAGATGAAAAGTTAAGGAAATAAAACGAAGCGTTAACTTATCGTTAACCTAAGATATTTTTCGATTATAAAGTTTACAATTTTGATGCAATCCCACCATAGTAAGTCAACAATAAAAAGCCCCTTTCCAAAAAATGAAAAGGGGCCTGCACGTAAAGTGCCTAAAAAAGGGGAATCAAACTATTGTTTTACAATTTTAAAAGTTTCAACAGAATTGGCACCTAAAACTTTTACAAGATAAATTCCACTAGAAAGCCCAGAAACATTCAGTTCATCAGTATTGCTATTTGCAGGCTTATCAATAATAAGCTGTCCGTTAATATTGAATAGCATAATACGTTCAAAAGAATCAGACGACTTTATGTGAAGCACATCCTGAACTGGGTTAGGGTAGTAAGTATATTCCTGTTGTGTTGAATTATTTTCAACTCCTAAAATAGTTGGTTCTAATTTTAAAATAAAACCAACTCGCTGATTGTTGCCATCCCTTCCTGCACCAACAATAGTGGTTCCATCTGCTGAAATATTCAACGGAAGCGACAAAACAATGCCTTGGGTATCAATTCCAAGAGAAGTTGCATAAGTATTCAAATCTGTTACGCCGAGGGCTTCCGTCCAGATAAAACCATTTCCAAATAATGCTGGACCTTGTGGACGATAGTATCCAACAATTACACTTCCATCTGCAGAAAGTCCGGTTGTCGCACCTCTCCAACCCGGATTTAATGGAGGTCCAAGATTTTCAAGACCAGTGGTTTCACTCCATCTATAGGCTTGATAACTGTTCGTGGAACTTCCATCGCCTCCAATCCATATACCGTCATCAGAAATTGCTGATGCAGCCAATGCTCTTTCCCCTGTTGGGAAATAAATAAGCTGTTGTACACCATTGTTCCAAATGGCTGCTTGGCGGAAACCACTTTCGCTGTCCTGCCATCCTACAATCACAGAGCCATCTTCGCTTGCAGCATCGGCTCTTGTGCTTCTGTCAGTTACTGTAGAACCCAAATCTATTACACCTGTAGCTTCTGTCCAAGAAATGGCATGTGCTCTTCCTGTAGGTAACCATCCCAATCCTACAACTGTTTCGCCATCGCCTGAAATTCCCCAAGATGAACTGGTTTGATCTCCACTCTGTCCGCCAATTCCACCAAGTGGCGTCCAAGTTTGAGAAGGAACATCATAAATAGCCATTTCTTTTAAGCTACTTGTTGGATTTAAATAAGGACCGACAATTTTATTTCCGTTGTTAGACATTTCTACATCGCCACCAGTTCCATTTCCTGGAGGAAGGCCACCAATGTTTTGAACCCCATTCGTTTCAGTCCACATAAAGTTTTGGGAATTATCATATCCGGCAGCGGCAGAACCGTTTGCATTTACTCCTGTTACTGCAGAATCAGGTATAAGAATTAATTCACCATCAGAAGGAATAATATTTACTGAAACGTTCATATTAAACAGCAAAAAGCCTCCAGCTTCCGTGCCGCCCATAGCGTGAATGGCGATGTAATACTCACCCGAAGTTGAAGGTGTAAATGTTTCTGAAGCTGTGTAAGCTTGACTTTTTAAGTCATTTCCATCATTTTGTCCAGGGAAAGTTCCTTGTTGTAAAATGTCATTATAGGTGCCAATAATTTCACTGAAAGTCGCAGATGAATTTGGCGCATCTGTTATAACGAGTTCAAAATCTTCTGAGGCTGTATTATTGCCTAAGTTTAAGGCATTGTAATCTGTTTCGATAAGATATTCAGTTCCAGCAACCAATTCTATTTTTCTAGTGAATGCCCAATCGTCTTTTGAAGGAGTTCCTAAGTTTGGAGCTATTATTGTTAGTAAAGGATCGTTATTTCCATCACCTGTAATGTCTATTTGATCGTTATAAGCCCATTCAGGAAGAGAGTTGTCTGTATCTTCATATTCCCAACATTCCGGAGTTCCGTTACTCATGTCTTCAGTGTAAGGCACTGTTGCAGCGTTACATGTTGGTATGATCGGGTCTGTGTTTACAGCTACATCAAAAAGCAAGAAACCTCCAGCATCATTAGCCGTTCCGCCTGTAGCGTGAATTGCAACATAATATTCGCCCGAAGTATTCGGCGAAAAGGCTTCTTCAGAACGATATGCTCGTGATCTAACATCGTTTCCATTGTTTTGACCAGGGAAAACGCCTTGTTGTGAAATATCTGTATAAGTTCCTAATATTTCAATAAAAGGGGCAGATGAGCTTTGTGCATCAGTGATTACCAATTCAAAACTTTCAAAAGCTGTTGCATTTCCTAAATTAACAGCATTGTAAAGTGCGGAAACATAATATTGTGTTCCAGCATCCATTTGTATTTTCTTTGAAAATGCCCAGTCGTCCTTTTCTTTATATTGAATCGCTATAGGTATTAATCCGTAAAAAGAGTCGTTATTTCCATCTCCATCTATATCAATAGTATCCAGATAAGTCCATTCTGGCGATATTCCATCAGTATCTTCATATGCCCAGCAAGAAGGGTCGCCATTACTGTAATCTTCCAAATATGGAACTGTTGCTGCTACAGAACAGTCAACAGGAACTTCTTCCACACTGGTGTTGAATAGGAAAAAGCCACCAGCATCCGCCCCGCTAGCTCCCAAAGCGTGGATAGCCACGTAATATTCTCCCGAAGCTGTGGGCGTAAAGTTTTCTGAAGCGGTATAAGCTTGTGTTTTTAGGTCGTTTCCATTATTCTGACCTGGAAATACGCCCTGTTGCAGAATGTCGTTATATGTTCCAATTACTTCACTGAAAGTTGCAGTTGAGTTTGGGGCATCTGTGATTACAAGTTCAAAGTTTTCGTTCGCAACAAAGTTACCAAGGTTAAAGGCATTGTAATCTGCGGTAATCAAATATTCGGTTCCCGCTTCCATTTGGATTTTTCGTGTAAAGGCCCAATCATTCTTGGCGGTTGCTCCCGCATTCGGCGGAATTATAACTAGGAGTGGATCGTTCGTTCCGTCTCCGGTAATATCCACACTACTGTTATAAGCCCACACTGGGTTTGCGCCGTCTGTGTTTTCATAGGTCCAACAAGCAGGATCGCCGTTGCTGAAATCTTCGCTGTACGGCACGGTGGCCGCTACGGTACAGTCCTGTGCAAATCCGGTTATCGTAAAAGCTAGAAGTGCTAGTAGTAATAAATTTTTCATTGTGAATTGTTTTTTTGATTCGGGGCTAAAGTAAAAAGTTATGTTGCTCGCTTCGGTTAATGAACGGTTAACGCATAAAATATTAACAAAGAGCACTTTATATATAGATCTATAAAGTGTACCAACAATAAATTTGATTTAAGTAGTTTACTATTATTGGAAAATAGAGTAGAAGTTTTTCGAATTATTCGGACTCCCTAAAGAAATTTATCCTTCAATTCTGCAGTAGGGATCATACAGCTTTCTTTCTTCCCGAACCATTTGTAGCGATTTTTAGCAATGTAATCGTAAACCGAATTTCGTATGAATTTCGGCACAACCATAAACCCAAAAAGTAGGGGGTAGGCGCCCGAAAGGTATTTGGCTATACGAAGCGCCGCCGAGGATTTTTCATAATGTTTTTCGCCATCAATAAGAATGATGGAATCTACTTTTGAAGTATCTATATTGAATTTTGAAGTCAGCTCTTGCCCAATTTCACTTTGAAGCGCAGCAAATTTGAAAACATTCTTTTTATCGCGTTTAATAATATAAGTAACCGCGTCATTGCAGAGATTGCAAACGCCGTCAAATAAGATGATTTTATAATTATTAGACATAATAACTTTTAAGAAATCCCAAAGAAAACAAATCCCAAATTCCAAATAAATCTCAATTTCAAAAAATCAACTAGTTGAAACATTTATAAGGCTTTTGTGATTTGGAATTTGTTATTTGATTCTTTTTTGTGATTTGTGATTTGTGACTTGTGATTTGTCATTTGGAATTTTCAATTCAAACTTTCTCCAGTTCTTCCAAACTAACATTCGTTGTAAACATTCCGTAATTAACGATTGCTTTATTCTTCTCAATAATATCAATCGTACCAATTGCTCTGCCATCAATCATACGAACTCTGTCGCCAATTTTAAGGGTAACTTTCGGTTTTGGCGGTGGCAATTTTTTTGCTTTTTCCTTTTCCTCTTTTTTGCGCTCGCGAATAACTTCAACTTTCTTTTCAACTTCTTTAATAACCTCCCGTTCTTTGGCTTTTACAACCTTTTTCACTTTTGGCGCAAGCTTTTTCCGTTTGCTGTTTTCAATCATCACCAGCTTCATCAACTCGTCTATCAACTGTTTTTTCTGTTTGTTGTTGAAATATTTTTCAGAAAGCACATCAAGCTTTTTCCCCAAGCTGATTAGTTTTTGATTGGCATCAAACAATTCCTGATAGCTTTCCAGTTTTTCCTGTACACGGGCATTCACTTCTTCCAATTGTTTGCTTTCAATCCGTGCCTTTTGTTCTTCGGTTTTTAAAGATTCCGAAGTCTTCCGAAGGTTTGACCGCTCTTTTTGAAGATTGGCAATGGTTTTATCGAAACGCACTTTTCCGCGTTCAATCTTCTTTTTTGCTTTATTGATCAAACTATACGGAATACCATTTTTTTGAGCAACCTCAAACGTATAACTGCTTCCGGCCTCGCCCAAATGCAGATGGTACAAGGGTTCCAAAGATTTATTATCGAACTGCATATTGGCATTGATGGCGTGGGGCAGTTCATTTGCCAACAATTTTAAATTGGTATAATGGGTTGTGATTATTCCAAATGCCTCCCGTTCGTAAAAAACCTCTAAAAATGTTTCCGCCAAAGCCCCGCCGAGTTCAGGGTCACTGCCAGTTCCAAATTCATCAATCAAAAAAAGCGTTTTGTTGTTGCACTTTTTCAGAAATTGGTTCATTTTTTTTAAACGGTAACTATATGTACTGAGGTGGTTTTCGATGGATTGGTTATCGCCAATATCTGTGAGAATTCTTTTGAAAAAACACATTTCACTTTGTGGTTCGGCAGATATCAACAGCCCACTTTGCAGCATAACCTGCAAAAGCCCAACGGTTTTTAGTGTGATACTTTTCCCGCCTGCGTTTGGTCCTGAAATTACGATAATCCGTTTTGCCGGAACCAATTCAATGCTCTGCGGAAATGTTTTTTCTTTCCTTTTATTGTTTGAAACCAACAACAGTGGATGAAATGCTTTTTGAAGCGAAATCTTTTTTTCCGAAACGATAATGGGCAACACGCCATTTATTTTTAAAGCATATTTCGCTTTCGCATAAAGCACATCCATTGTTATCAAATATTCCTGATAGCTCGCCAAAAGTGAAGCGTGCGGACGTACAAATTCCGTCATTGCTTTTAGAATTCGCTTTATTTCTTCGTCTTCCTCATATAAAAGATTGCTGAGTTCGTTGGCATATTCCAGCGTTTCCTGTGGTTCTATATAAACAATGCTTCCCGTCTTTGAGCTTCCCAAAACGGCGCCTTTCACCTTTTTGCGGTGCATCGCTTTTACGGCAAGCACGCGGCGGTTTTCAACCACAGACTCTCGGATTTCGTCCAAATAATCACTTTGTGCGTACTGTGAAAGTGCTTTTGTAAAAGAGGAATTAATCTTTCCTTTTACAACGTTCAATCTCCTGCGAATGATACCGAGTTCTGTAGAAGCTTCGTCCTTTATTTCGCCGTATTTGTCAATACGCTTGTTTATTTCTTCGGAAATGATTGAGGTATAATTTACTTCTTCCGAAAAGGAATTGAGGTGAATATAGAATTCCTCAAATTTTTTGAAGAATTTTAAAAGAATCCGCGTGGTTTCAGAAATGGATAGAATTTTTCGGAAACCCGAAATTTCCAAACTGCTATTTTCAATTTCAAGCAAACGTAGCTCCCGAAAAATAGGGTCAAAACCGTGGTTTGGAATTCTGTTATCGCCATCAAATGAAGCTGTAAACTCTTTTACACGTTGCAATTCTGGCTCAATTTCAGTAAATTCCTGAAAAGGAGTTATTTTTAAAACCTGCTCTTTTCCCGGTTGTGTTACACTAAATTCTGCAACTTGCCGCAAAACGGTCGGAAATTCCAGGTCTTCTAAAGTTTTACTATCTATACGGGCTTTCCGTTTTATTTCCATTAATTTTACTTTTTCAGCAATCATACAAAAGTAACAATAATGCAGGTAACAATCGAGCCGGGTTGGAAGGCGATTTTAAAGGATGAATTTGAAAAACCATATTTCAAAAATTTAGTGGAATTTGTAAAAAATGAATATTCCTTCACAAAATGTTTTCCGCCGGGAAAGCAGATTTTTTCAGCATTCAACCATACGCCTTTTAAGAAAGTGAAAGTTGTAATAATAGGACAGGACCCTTATCATGGGCCGGAACAGGCACACGGCTTGTGTTTTTCTGTCGGTGAAAATGTTGCCGTTCCACCTTCATTGAAAAATATTTTTGAAGAAATACGGACTGATATCGGTTCGCCAATTCCAAACAATGGAAATTTGGAACGGTGGGCTGACCAAGGGGTTTTGCTTTTGAACGCAACATTAACAGTTCGGGCACATCAAGCGGGAAGCCATCAAAATAAAGGGTGGGAACAATTTACGGATGCTGTCATTGAAAAACTTTCAAAGGAAAGGGAAGGCTTGGTTTTTATGCTTTGGGGCGGACCCGCAAAAAAGAAAGGAGCTAAGGTAGATGCCTCAAAGCATTTGGTGCTGACCAGCGGACATCCTTCCCCATTGGCCGCAAATAGAGGCTATTGGTTTGGAAACAAACACTTCAGTAAAACAAATGAGTATTTAAAGAAAAATGGTGAAGAACCAATTAATTGGTAAATTACTATTAGAATAATTAAAGAATAGAAACGGGGAGAAATTTTCTATTCTTCTTCTGGTACTTCGGGCTCTGTAGCGTCATTGCAGCTAAACTGCAATAGCAAGAAATTTGTGACTAACAACGCCCCCAAAACGATTAAAAAAGTAGTCATAATACTTGGTTTTATAATAACAAGATGCAGGTTGCACAGTGGGGTTGCGTAAATATTAAGATTTTTTTTAGAAATTATGTAAGATGCTGGTTTCCTGAATTTTATTTTCAATTAAATCCAATTCAATAAGCTTTTGCTGAATGTTTTCCAGTTCTTTTGAAGTTAATTGACGGTCGCTCCATTCAGTTATAGAGAGCCATTCGCGGACGTCTTCTATTTTTTGACCGTAGCGCTTCGCAATCATTTCATCTATACCTTCCAGGTTCTTGAAATTTTCAGTTATTCCATTAATTACGTTTAGAATAGATTTTATAGATTCCGATTCTTTTTCTAAAACATCATTGCGGACGGCAATAACAAAACTTGGCCAGGGAGTAGGGGATTCGCCCACTAAACGGAAGGTACCGTTGTCTACATAAGGTTTGGTCATAAATTTTTCCCACATAAAATAGTCGCCGTTACCTTTTGGAAGTTCTTCCAAAGCGCCATCCAAATCCTGGATAACCTTAAATTTCAAATCACTTTTTAAATCCCATTCGTGATTTTCTGCATTCACAAAAGCCATCAAATGCGATCCCGAACCATAACGGCTTATGGCAGCTTTAGTTCCTTTTAAATCGCCCACTTCTTCATAATCGGAAGCTGCGGCAACGTGGATTCCCCAGAGCAAGGGCGATTTTACAAAAACCTGAACAATTTTTGACTCGTTTCCGTTTATAATATCACGCACCATTCCTTCAGTAAGGATAACGGCCATGTCAATTTCCTTTTCGCGCAAGGCACGGACCATTTGTCCGGTGCCTCCCGGATAATCTTTCCAACGAAGATTTATTCCTACTTTTTGAAACTCTTTAGCGCGCAGGGCTATGTACCAAGGTAAATTGAAATGTTCCGGCACACCGCCAATTAGAAAGTTTTTCATTCCGTAATTTTTCCCAATGTATATTGAATAAGCGCATCAATAGTTTTTGATGCATCTTTACTGAAAGTTCCCGAAGCACGGTTAGCGATGATCGCATTCATTGACAGCGCGTGATGGCCCAATAGTTTTGCCATTCCATACATTGTGGCAGTTTCCATCTCAAGATTTGTAATTTTCTTCTTTTTATAGCGGAAAGAGGTAAGTTTTTCATTAAGGCTTCCGTCCCGCAATGGAGCCCGAAGCACACGGCCTTGGGGCCCGTAAAAGCCAACATTGGTAATGGTGATACCTTGCTTTGTTTTTTCTGAAGTGAATTGTTGTATCAAAGCCTTATCAGCTTCCACAGCATAAGGAACAGAATTATCTGGATTCCATTGGGTGTGGTCTATAAATGCTTGCGCAAAATCGCGATTGAATATTTTATCGGTTTTGGCGTAATAATGCATCACATTGTCAAGCCCAATGCCCAGAGCACTGATTAAAAAACTATCTACTTTTATATCAGGGGTCAAACCTCCCGAAGTTCCAATTCTAATAATATCAAGCGATGTGAGCTTTTTCTTTGCTTGTCGTTTTTCAAAATCGATATTTGCCAAAGCGTCCAATTCATTGAATACAATGTCAATATTATCAGGACCAATTCCAGTAGAAATAACGCTAATTCGTTTTCCTTTGTAGGTTCCCGTATGAGTTTTGAACTCACGGTGCTCGGCAGTAGTTTCAATGGAATCAAAATATTTTGAAACCATTTCAACGCGGTCAGGATCTCCCACGGTTATTATCGTTTTCGCCAATTGGGACGGGTCGAGGTTTAAATGATAGATTTTACCTTCGGAGGTGAGTATAAGCTCAGATTCTTCTATTTTCATTGTTAAAAATTTTATCCGCCAACTCGTTTCACCTTAAAGCCTTTATCTTTCAAAAACTGCATAATTTTATCGCGGTAATCGCCTTGTATAATGATTTGTTCATTCTTAAAACTTCCGCCAACGCTCAATAATTGTTTTAGTTCCTTCGCAAGTATTTTAAAATCTGAATCGTCGCCAGTGTAACCTTCTATAATTGTAATTGGTTTCCCTTTGCGTTTTTCATATTTACATATCAAGGGATCGTCTTGCATCCAAACTGTAGATTTCTCTTCGTTTTCAGGACTATTCGATGGTTCGTGGTCGGGAAAAAGGTTTTTTAGTTGGTCTTCTAAAGATTTCAAAATTATAGGTTTCAGGGTTAACTGCTTACTGCCACTGGCAATTGCTTATTTTTTAATCAGTCCTATCTCCACCAAACGTTGGTGCAAAAATTCACCAGCGGTAATGTCATCATAGGCTTTCGGGTGTTCTTTATCAACGCATTCTTCTAAGCAGTTCAATTTCATATCGCTACGTGGGTGCATGAAAAAGGGAATGGAATAACGAGGACTTCCCCATTCTTCACGCGGGGGATTCACTACACGGTGAATAGTTGACCGCAGCTTGTTATTAGTATGCCTTTCCAGCATATCGCCTACATTAATAACAAGTTCATCTTCATTGGGAATTGCATCAATCCATTCGCCATCCTTTCGTAAAACTTGCAGACCACCAGCAGAGGCGCCCATCAACAATGTAATTAAATTTATATCTCCGTGGGCTCCCGCACGCACAGCACCTTTTGGCTCTTCGGTGATGGGAGGGTAGTGGATTGGGCGAAGAATACTGTTTCCGTTTGTGGCCCAATGGTCAAAATAAAATTCATCCAACCCGATATAAAGTGCGAGTGCACGAAGTACATAAATACCTGTTTTTTCAAGCATTCTGTATGCTTCCATTCCAGTGTGGTTAAAATCGGGCAATTCTTTAACCTGAATATTTTTTGGATATTCTTCCTCAAGATTTGCATCTGCGGCAGGTTCTTGTCCAAAGTGCCAAAACTCTTTTAAATCGCCCTCCTTTTTGCCCTTTGCGTGTTCTTTTCCGAAAGAGATATATCCGCGCTGACCGCCCAGACCTTCAATTTCATATTTTTCCTTTACTTCCAACGGGAGCGCAAAAAAGTTTTTCACTTCCTTATAAAGTTCATCAACTAAATCATCGCTTAAAAAATGATTCTTCAGCGAAACGAAGCCAATATCCTCGTAAGCAGTACCTATTTCATCTACAAATTTCTTTTTTCTTTTTGGATCTTCTGAAAGGAAGTCTGCTAAATCTACGCTTGGTATATTATTCATCACAATTAATTTTAAGCTACAAAGATACCAAAATGTGAAAGTTTTTCCACAGCTAAATTTTGCTATAATAATCCGTATTAGAAATGCTTTTTTTCTACTTTTGAATCTTCAAATAATAAACATGAAAGCTGAAACCACCCCACATATTTTCTTTGATTATAATAGAAAAGACCTTGACGATAAAACTTTATTGAAACTCTATCGCGGCATGCTTAAGCCTCGGATGATAGAAGAAAAAATGTTGATTCTTCTGCGGCAGGGAAAGGTTTCAAAATGGTTCAGCGGCATAGGGCAAGAGGCTATTTCAGTGGGAATTACAGCTGTATTGGACAAGGATGAATACATTCTGCCAATGCATAGAAATTTAGCGGTATTCACGATGCGCGACATTCCTTTGAATCGCTTGTTTTCACAATGGCAGGGGAAAGCGAACGGTTTTACCAAAGGCCGAGATAGAAGTTTTCATTTTGGTACGCAGGAATTTCATATTGTGGGAATGATTTCACATTTGGGGCCGCAATTTGGCGTCGCCGATGGAATAGCACTGGCAAACAAACTTAAAAAGAACAATAAAGTCTGTGCAGTATTTACTGGCGAAGGCGGAACAAGCGAAGGCGATATTCACGAGGCGCTGAACGTAGCTTCCGTTTGGCAACTTCCAGTTTTATTCTGTGTTGAAAATAACGGCTATGGTTTGTCAACCCCAACTAATGAGCAATATAATTGTGAACATATTGCAGACCGCGGGAAAGGTTACGGCATGGAATCTCATATTATTGAGGGCAACGATATTTTGGAAGTTTATACAAAACTAAAAGGTTTAGTGGAAAGTATGCGTACAAATCCGCGTCCGATTCTTTTGGAATTTAAAACCTTTAGAATGCGCGGCCATGAAGAAGCAAGTGGTACAAAATACGTGCCTACTAACTTGATTGACGAATGGGGCTTGCGCGATCCGCTTTTAAATTTTGAAACCTATTTGTTGAACGAAGGAGTGCTTTCCGAGGAAAAAATACAAGAGTTTAAAAGTGAGTTTAAACAGGAAATAGATGAAAACCTTGACATTGCCTTTGCCGAACCGAAGATAGAATTTTCTGAATCCAATGAATTAAATGACGTTTATAAAACTTTTAATTATGAAGAGACCAAAGAAAATTCAACAAATGAGAACATACGTTTAATTGATGCCATTTCCCAAGGTTTGAAGCAATCCATGGAGCATCATGACAACCTTGTTATAATGGGCCAGGATGTAGCTGAATATGGAGGTGTTTTTAAAATTACCGAAGGTTTTGTGGAGCAATTTGGCAAAGAACGCGTTCGAAATACACCTATCTGTGAGTCTGCAATTGTCTCAGCGGCAATGGGACTTTCCATTAATGGATTTAAGGCTGTTGTTGAGATGCAGTTTGCCGATTTTGTTACATCGGGTTTTAATCCAATTATAAATTATCTCGCAAAAAGCCATTACCGTTGGAATGAGAAAGCTGACGTAGTTGTACGAATGCCTTGCGGAGCGGGAGTAGGAGCTGGTCCATTTCACAGCCAAACCAACGAAGCCTGGTTTACACATACGCCTGGTTTAAAAGTAGTTTATCCAGCATTTCCTTACGACGCCAAAGGATTATTGGCAACAAGTATTGAAGACCCCAACCCAGTTATGTTTTTTGAGCACAAAGCGCTCTATAGAAGTATACGGCAAGATGTGCCGACAGATTATTATTCATTACCGCTCGGTAAGGCTTCACTTTTAAAAGAAGGAAAAGACGTTACTATTATCACTTATGGGGCAGGAGTGCACTGGGCATTGGAAACGCTGGATCAAAATCCAGACATTCATGCAGATCTTATTGATTTAAGGACGCTGGTTCCTTTAGACACCGAAGCAATATATACCTCTGTAAAGAAAACTGGCAAGGCCATAATTTTGCAAGAAGATTCTATGTTTGGAGGAATTGCTTCAGACATTTCTGCGTTGGTAACAGAAAATTGTTTTGAGTATTTAGATGCTCCTATCAAACGTGTTGCAAGCCTAGAAACACCTATTCCTTTTGCAGCAAATTTAGAATCCGGCTATCTTCCTAAAGAAAAATTTAAAGAAATCCTACAACAATTATTGTCTTACTAATAATTTAACATTCCTTGTTAAACTTTAGATAAAGGCGGTCGAAACGTTAAAATTGTTATTTACTTTAGTAGCATACTAATCATTAAAACTACTTATTATGTTACGTTGGATCGTTATTTTTCTAGTTATTGCAATTATTGCAGCAATTTTTGGATTTGGTGGCATTGCAGAAGGTGCTGCTGATATTGCAAAAATCATCTTTTACATTTTTCTAGTGCTTTTAGTACTGTCATTACTTTCAAGATTATTCAGAAGATAATCACAACCTAAACAATTCAAAACTAATTTAAACTTTATGAAAAAATTCCTCATTCTGGCTGTTATTGCAGCCACGACTTTCGCTTGCGGTACACCAAAGACCGTTCAAGAATCTCGAAAAGTAATCAAAGGATATTGGTCTTTGGACAATATAACCTATGACTCTTCAGGAACCTTTAATGTAACTTTATTCAATGATACATCAGTAGAATGTATGGAAGGAAGTTCTTGGAGGTTTATACCAAACAATAATACAGGTAATTACAATATAGATAACTCTAATTGCCCAACCGGTGAACGCAATTTCATCTTTACTATTCAGGAAATAGACCCTAAATCGGGCTTGTATGATTTCCTATTAAAACCAACCAATGCCAAAGGCAAATCAGAAACAAATGCTGGTTATAGATTACGTTTGGCCCAACTAAATGATTCGTCTATGCGCTGGGAGCAAACTGTAAGTTTGGATGGCAAGCCATTTAAAATAAATATGAACTTTTCTAAAATTCAAGATTAAAAATTATGAAGACATTTTTTAAACAAACCGCATTGATTGCTTTAGCTTTTACATTTGTTATCAGTTTAGCAAGTTGTGAAGCTACAAGAAATGCCAATAACAAACAAAAAGGTGCCGTAATTGGTGCAACTGGAGGAGCAATTCTTGGTGCAATTATAGGAAATAACGTTGGAAAAGGTGGAAACGGAGAACTCGGCGCTGTAATTGGCGGTGTTGTTGGTGGTGGTGCCGGAGTACTTATTGGTGCCAAAATGGACAAACAAGCCCAAAAAATTGAGCAAGAAATTCCCGGTGCCCAAGTAGAAAGAGTTGACGACGGTATAGTTGTTACTTTTGACGAAAATAGTGGTGTTTATTTTGATACTGCCAAGTATAATATAAATTCCGCATCACAGGCTACACTGGACAAGTTATCAAACATTCTTAAGGAATACCCAGATACTAATGTGTTGGTTGTGGGGCATACCGACAGCGTAGGTGCTGACGAAATGAATATGACTCTTTCTAAGAATAGGGCACAGGCCGTTACTAATTATTTTACACAAAATAAAGGATTAAGTCCTTCAAGATTTACCACAAATTGGTATGGTGAAACAGCTCCTGTTGCAGATAATTCAACTGCAGAAGGTCGCGCAAAAAACCGCCGTGTTAACCTTGCTATCATTCCAAACGAAAAAATGAAGCAAGATGCACAAAATCAGGCAGGCGAATAAAAATTATATTCAATTTTATAAATCCCGCACCATTTTTGGGCGGGATTTTTTTTAGTTTTAAAACAAAATGATACACAACCACAAATGGAACGTTATTGTAATTGGAGGAGGGCTTGCAGGTCTTACCACAGCCTTGCATCTTGCCTCAAATAATTTTTCAGTTTGTTTGGTTGAAAGGAGCGAATATCCCAACCATAAAGTGTGTGGCGAATATGTTAGTAACGAAGTATTGCCCTATTTAAAATCCCTCGGAATTGATCCATTTACAGTAGGAGCAAAACAGATTTCCAAATTTAAAATAACTGATACGAACGGGAACCCCATAACAGCCACCTTACCACTCGGTGGTTTTGGAATTAGCCGTTATACGTTTGACAATTTGCTTTATGAAGCTTTAAAAAATAAAGCTAAAATAATTTTTGACACTGTTGAAAAAATAATTTTTGAAGAAAATCAATTTCGTGTTACTACTCAAAACAAATCAGTACTATTGGCAGATTTTGTCGTGGGCGCTTTCGGGAAAAGATCAAATATTGATACTTTTCTAAACCGAAAATTTATGCAGAAGAGTTCGCCTTGGCTAGGCGTAAAGGCTCATTACGATTATGATTTTCCCGATGATACTGTTGCCCTACACAACTTTAACGGAGGTTATTGTGGTTTGAGCAAGACTGAAACGGGAGCTGTAAATGCTTGTTATTTGGCAACGTTCAAGTCTTTTAAAAAATATGGCGATATTGATGCTTTTCAAAAACAGGAACTTTCAAAAAACCCTTTTTTAGATAAATTTTTCAGTGGTGCAAAGCCCCTTTTCGATAGACCATTGACCATTAGCCAAATATCTTTTCAAGAAAAAAAACCTGTGGAAAATCATATATTTATGGTGGGCGACAGCGCAGGACTTATACATCCACTTTGCGGCAACGGGATGGCAATGGCTATTAAGAGTGCACAGTTTTTTTCAGAAATGCTTATCCAACTATTTCAAAAAGGAGAATTTGATAGAACGGCCATGGAACGGCAATATGCAAGTCAATGGCATAATGAATTTGATGAAAGAATAAAGACCGGAAAGTTTATTCAGCGAATTTTATTGAATCCATATTTAGCGAAGGCGGGTTTCGCAATGGTAAAAACATTTCCATCCCTAGTTCCAAAACTCATTCAAAAAACACACGGCAATCCAACCGAATGATAACCTTCAGCAATAAATATAGATCTGCCCAAACAGAAATAATGGACGACTTGGATTTTCAAGGAGTTGAAATGAAAAATTTATTGAAAGATCTAAAAGTTGTCAACAAATGGCTGGGCGGGAACACGATTACAATTGATGGAATAAATAAATTGCTACAAGACCACTCCAAGGCTGAGAAGGTAACAATTTTAGATATTGGTTGTGGCGATGGTGAATTGCTTCGGAAATGCGCCGATTTTGGAAATCAAAATAATTTCAATTTTAATTGTATTGGCTTGGATTTTAACGAAAATATTCTAACCTATGCAAAAGAGTGTAGTACAAGTTACCCAAATATAAAATTTCGAAAAGTTGATGTTTTTTTGGAAGAAAATTTAATTCCAAATTGCGATATTGCAGTATGCACTTTGTTTTTGCACCATTTCAACAATAAAGAGATTGAAGGCCTATTAAAAAAACTTATGCATAAAGTAACCATTGGAGCAGTAATAAACGATCTGCACCGAAATAAACAAGCTTTCAACCTTTTTAAAATTGTAAGTACCTTGTTTTTAAAAACTAAAACCGCAAGACATGATGGCCTGGTCTCCATCGCAAGAGGTTTCAAAAAGGATGAATTAGAAAAAATATCAAAACAAATCCCAAATCAAAAGAGTAAAATTCAATGGCGCTGGGCTTACCGATACCAATGGATACTCAAAAAGAATTTATGAGCGTAAAGATAACCACGGTGGCAAAAAAATTGCCCCAACATAGCCGAAAAACTGAAGAAGTAATTCCTTTTGTAAAACAATGGATGTACCAGCAAGAAAGCCGCTTTCAACGAAAAGTAGTTAAAATTTTTGAAAGTGCCGGCGTCGATAAACGTTATTCCATTATGGATCCTGTTGAGGTATTTACAAATACAAGCTTTGAAGAGCGCAACGCTATTTACGCTCGCGAAATCACAAAATTGGGTAAACAATGTCTTCAAAATGCACTTGACAAAGCTAGTTGGAGATCTACTGACATAGATTTTATAATAACCGTGAGCTGCACGGGAATTATGATTCCTTCCGTAGATGCCTATTTAATTAATGAGTTGAAGATGCGGCAGGATGTTGTACGGCTTCCCGTAACTGAAATGGGCTGTGCCGCAGGTATTTCGGGAATAATTTATGCCAACAACTTTTTGAAAGCCAATCCCGGCAAACGGGCAGCGGTTATAGCTTTGGAAGCGCCCACTGCAACCTTTCAACTAGAGGATTTTTCAATGGTGAACATTGTCAGCGCCGCCATTTTTGGCGACGGGGCAGCCTGTGTTCTAATGTCATCAAATCAAGAGGACAGTGGTCCTGAAGTTTTAGCCGAGGAAATGTACCATTTTTATGATGCTACAGACATGATGGGCTTTAAACTAGTAAACACAGGCCTTCAAATGATACTCGATAAATCTGTTCCCGAAAAAATAGCGGAACATTTCCCAAATATTGTACATCCATTTTTGAAAAAGAATAATTTGAAAATAGAAGACATCGATCATCTTATATTTCACCCCGGCGGAAGAAAAATAGTGGAAACGGTAGAGGATTTATTCGGAAGTCTCGGGAAAAACATTGATGATACCAAAGAAGTACTTAAATTGTACGGCAATATGAGCAGTGCAACCGTGTTATATGTTTTGGAGCGTTTTATGGACAAAGACCTCCCTAAAGGCGATCTGGGTCTGATGCTCAGTTTTGGCCCCGGGTTTTCGGCGCAACGTGTATTGTTGAAATTTTAATTATGGGCGAATTCAAAAATCAATGGGCATTGATACTTGGAGGCAGTAGTGGTTTAGGGCTTGCCAGTGCTAAAAAACTTGCTTCAGAAGGAATGAATATTTGTATAGTCCATCGTGATCGCAAGAGCAACTTGAAAGAATTTGAAGATGAAGTGAGGCAGATGAAATCTTTAGGAATTTCTGTGAAAACTTTCAATAAAGATGCTTTAAAGGAAGACGTTAGGGAAGAAATTATTAAAGACCTCCCCGCACAAAGTGTAAAGATTCTACTTCACAGCATTGCAAAGGGCAGTTTAAAAAAGATGGATGCCCCGAAAGATGAATTATTGACAAAACAAGACTTGGAAATAACCATTCACGCTATGGCAACAAGTTGGTATGAATGGAGCCAAACATTGATTGAGCATAAAAGCTTTGCCAAAGGAGCACGAAATATTGCTTTTACCAGTGAAGGAAGTGCAAGGGTTTGGCCAGGTTATGCTGGAGTTTCTGCAGCTAAATCAGTGCTGGAGGCTTTGATGCGCAATATGGCCGTAGAATTGGCGCCTTTGAAAATTACAACAAATTGCATCCAAGCAGGAACTACTGAAACACCTTCTTTTTTAGTAATTCCCGGGAGTGAAAAACTAGCAGAAATGGCGAAACTCCGCAACCCGCAAAACAGACTTACAAAACCTGGAGATGTTGCAAATGCTGTCTATCTGCTCTGCAAAAAAGAAGCCGATTGGATAAATGGAACAGTATTAAAAGTAGATGGAGGGGAAAGTTTGAGATAAAATTTAACAATGGAGTATCAACATATCATAAATCAACTTCCGTATTCCGAACCTTTTTTGTTTGTGGACGAAGTGCTTTCGGTTTCAGAAGAAGATATTTCGGGTACATATACTTTTAAAAAAAACTTATTTTTCTACGAAGGGCATTTTAAAAACAACCCTGTAACACCTGGCGTAATACTTACGGAATGTATGGCACAGATTGGACTGGTATGTTTGGGTATCTTTCTGTTAAAGGATGAAACTTCTTCTGAAAAAATAAATTTAGCTTTGAGCAGTACCGAAATTGATTTCTATTGTCCAGTTGTTCCGGGAGAAAAAGTAAAAGTTTTCTCCGTTAAGGAATATTTCAGGTTCAATAAATTAAAATGCAAGGTAAAAATGCTGAATGCAAAAGATGAAATAGTTGCAAAAGGCACCATAAGTGGAATGATTGTGAATAGAGATTTAAAATGAAGAAACGAGTTGTAATTACGGGACTTGGAGTTGTTTCGCCAAATGGTGTTGGTATTTCGGCTTTTTCTGAAGCATTAAAAAAAGGAGTTTCGGGCATTGAGTTCTTGCCAGAATTGCGCGACCTTAATTTTTCATGCCAATTAGGCGCAAGCCCGAAAATTTCCGAAGAAAAAAAACGTAAATACCTTTCAGACCTTCAACTTCGTAATTTCAACAGCAATGGTATTTTATACGGGGTAATTGCGGGAATGGACGCATTAAAAGATGCAAAAATAACTCCTGCTAAACCTGATGAGGAACCACTTTGGGACCTTGGCATAATCTTCGGCACCGGTATAAGCGGTGTGGATAAATTTCGCGAAGCAATTCATAAAATCGATAATAAAAACGTGCGCAGATTGGGCAGCACTTCAGTAGCACAAACCATGACGAGCGGTGTGAGCGCATATCTTGGAGGATTGATAGGCGCAGGAAATATGGTGACTGCAAACTCTTCTGCCTGCGCTACAGGAACAGAAGCTCTTTTAATGGGCTATGAACATATTGCCTCCGGAAACGCCGAATTTATGCTTTGTGGGAGTACCAGTGATTCCGGCCCTTATATCTGGGGTGGTTTTGACGCCATGAAAGTTACCACCTATAAATACAACGATGCCCCAACAGAAGTTGCGGGCCCGATGAGTGCAGACGCTAGCGGTTTTGTACCAGGAAGCGGGGCAGGGGCATATTTGCTTGAATCATTGGAAAGTGCCCAAAAAAGAGGCGCAACCATTTATGCCGAAGTCCTTGGCGGAGCAGTAAATAATGGCGGCCAGAGAGGCGGTGGAAGTATGACTGCACCCAATAGTTTGGCAATCCAAAAATGCATAAAAAATGCCTTGGAAGACTCAAATACAGAAGCTTCGGAAATCGATTATATAAACGGGCACCTTACTGCTACCATTAAAGATCCCGATGAAATTGAAAACTGGAGCATCGCGCTCAATAAAAAAGGAGAACACTTTCCTTACATAAATTCATTAAAAGGAATGGTGGGGCATTGTTTGGCCGCAAGTGGAAGTATAGAAATTGTTTCTGCAATTCTTCAACTGCACGAGGGTTTCATTTTTCCCAATGTAAATTGTGAAAATCTGCATCCAAAAATAGCTTCTTTGATTTCTTCTGAAAAAATTTCGATGAAAATGCAAAAAACATCGTTACAAACCATTGCTAAGGCCAGCTTTGGTTTTGGTGATGTAAACGCATGTGCTATCTTTAAAAAAATTTAAAGCACATGACTTCGGAAGAAATATACACAAAGCTTGAACCTATTATCAAGACTTATTTGCCCGAGGATGTATCTGCCAAAGAAATAAGTCGCAAGAGTGATCTCACTCGCGAACTGAATATAAATTCTGCTCATTTGGTAGATATAATTTTGGACATAGAAGATGTTTTCAACATTGAGTTTAAAAACGAAGATATGGAACAGCTTCGGAATGTAAACGATGCTATTCTGCTCATAAAGCAAAAAACTTTAGCCGTATAATTTCTGAAAAAATCCTTATCAGTTTGTTAACCTCTTAGTTATAAGCCGTTAAAGACCGTTAAAGTAATTGGGATAGGGTTCTTTTATTATTAATTTGATAAAAAATCATTTAATAATTAAAGACAATGAAAAAGATAGTTTCTATTTTAATTTTATTACTTAGTATTTCTGCATTTTCCCAAGACCCAGTTTTTCAGAAGTCCTATGCAATTGCAGAAGAAGAGGCCATTAAAATAACCAACAGTTATGACCTAGAACTCTCTCTAACCGTAAAACAGGAATTATTATTTCAGCAAAAAGTTGAAGAATTTTTAATTCGTAAATCGAAAATAGAAGATGGGTTTTCCGGGAAGAAAAAACTTGATCTTTTATACCAAATGCAACAAGAAGAAACAGCAGAAATGAATGATATTTTAACTAGGCCACAATTGGTGGTTTACAAAAAAATCAAACCCAGTATACAGCCACTGGAAACGGTAGAAAAGAAATAATTACTTATTCTTTTCAATAAAGTTTTCCTTACTTGTGGTACGCTCAATATCTGGTTGTGTATCATTTGACGGACTTTGCTCAAGCCCTGCAGAATCCACTTCAAAAAATTCCATAATCTCTGGTGGATTATCAATTTGCTTGGTGCGATTGCCTTTAATTGCAATCGGCTTTGAGATTACGGAATCATTTTTTTGAATAATTTTTAGCCAGTCATTGGAATCAAATTCGGAGGTACTTTCCACATCTATTTCCAATTGTCTTTTATCAACCAAATCTCCAATATTTACGCCCAGTGCATCGGCAATTTCAGCCCATTGGGTATCAGATACTTTAGTTTTTGCTAAATCTATAGCTAAATATTTTTCATCAATTCCCGTTAGGTAGCTCAACGTATGAGTGCCCACACGGGTATTGCTACTATATATAAGTGTTAATTGTCTATCATCTCTTGCTATTATTCCCATTTCTTTCATCATTAATGTGCTTTCAATTTTTCTTTTCTTTTTTGCAGTTGCGAACGAAGCTCCGTAATTACTTTGGCTACCGAGGCTTCAAATGATGCGGTAGATGTTTCCGCAAATATGGTAGGCCCGGGCATACTCAAACGCACGCTACAAATTTTTCCGATTTCTGGATTGGATGTATTCTCTTTTTTAAAGTATACATCGGCGCCTACAATTGAGTCATATTTATTTTCAAGTTTGTTTAATTTTTCAGCTACAAAAGCTTCCAATCTTGGGCTCGCTGCCACCTCGTGATACTCGAAATTGATATTCATATTTTTCGGTTTTGATTATAAATTTAAAGATACAATAGCAGAAATCCTTTCCAAACTTTTTAATAGGATTTTGTGAAATTAATCTTCTAATGCAGGAGGATTGGGGTCTGGAATAACTATTGAAGCAATAATACCAGAGGCCAAAGACACACCTATTACAGTAAGTGACAGCCATTCTGGAATTTCAACATTGTGTGAAATGATCATTTTTACACCCACAAATGCAAGTATAACCACAAGACTATAATTAATATATCTGAATTTGGTAAGCATTCTGGAAATCAGGAAATACATAGACCGAAGTCCCAAAATCGCTAAAATATTTGAACTGAATACAATAAAAGGATCTGCCGTAATTGCAAGAATTGCAGGTATACTGTCCAATGCAAAAAGTATATCGGTCAGCTCAATTATAATCAGCGCTACGAATAGGGGAGTGGCGGCGCGAACACCCATACGCTTTATAAAAAACTTATCGCCGTCCATTTTATAGCTTACTGGAAATAGTTTTTTTAGAAATCGAAACATTTTCGATTTCTTCGGGTCAAACTCCGACTCTTTATGCGTTAGCATCCTGAAGGCGGTGAATAACAGAAAAGCTCCAAACACATAAATTATCCAATCAAACTTATTGATAAGCGCTACACCGAAAAAGATCATCAACGCCCTAAAAACGATAGCTCCCAATATTCCATAAAATAATACTTCGTGTTGGTATTTCTGCGGAATAGCGAAAGAGGAAAAGATAACGGCAATAACAAAAACATTATCAATACTCAAGGAAAGCTCTATCAAATAGCCCGTAATATATTTAAGCACCGCAACGTCTGGAGCCAAGTTGGTAGGATTTTCCACCAATCCATCCTTAAAAAGCCAATAAATTATTCCTGAGAAACCAAGCGCCAATGTTACCCAAACGGTAGTCCAAATAGCAGCTTCCTTGGTTTTGATTACGTGTGGAGTTCGGTTGAAAACACCCAAATCCAACGCTAAAAATAAAATGATAAATGCGATAAAAATTCCCCAGACGATCATTAACTAAAATTTTGAGCAAAAATAATAGCAATTAAAGTCTAAATATGATATGAAAATGTTAATACTTAAATAGGGCGTTAAAAGTTTTTTAAAAACTTTTTATGCCGATGGAAAGCTATTACATTTAAAAGAAAAAATGGAAGACGCAGTTACAGTTAACAAAATTACCCCATTGGATTTCCACATTCTGGACAGCATAAAAAATAGATGGAGCCCCAGAATGTTTTCAAAGGAGCCTCTTACTGAAACAGAAGTCAAAAAATTATTGGAAGCAGGCCGTTGGGCTCCAAGTGCCTCAAACATTCAACCGTGGAGGGTAATTTGGGGAATACAGGGCACCGAAATGTACGATAGAATTTTTAACTGTTTGGATGAATTTAACCAGACTTGGGCAGGTAATGCCCAACTACTGTGGATAAACGCCTTCAAGAAAACAATGGAGAAGAATGACAAGGAAAATTTTCACGCCTTGCACGACTTGGGATTGTTCATGGGCAATGTAATCCACCAGGCAAACACTATGGGCATTGCTGTGCACCAGATGGCTGGGGTGCAGTTCAAAAAAGCACATTCTGAATTTGAGTTTACAGATGATTACCATGTGGCAACTGCAGTAGCCTTCGGCTATTTTGGTGGAAATCCGGATGAATTGCCAGACAATTTAAAAAAGCAGGAACTCAAGGAAATGCGTGAACGAAAGCCACAGAAAGATTTTGCCTTTAATGGAAATTTTTCAGCATAAAAACAAATAAACAAAATGTTATGAACGATAAAAAAAAACATGCAGATTTTCAGGATGAATATAGAAAATCATCGAATTTCGGAAAATTTCAGCAAGAGGAAAACCTTAAAATTAAAGGAGATGGCGAATTGAAGGTTGAGAAAGACGCTGAAATGAAAAACAAATCGGAAGGAAAGAAGATTTCACAAACACTGAAAGAAATAAATTCAGAAGAAGAATAAGACATTAAAACAAAATAGTCATGAAAATAGGAATTATAGGAAGTGGAAACATAGGAGGAAACCTTGGTAAACATTGGGCCAAAGCTGGCCACGAAGTATTGTTTACTTCCCGCCATCCCGAACAATTGAACCAATTGGTACAGGAAGCAGGAGGTAAGTCGAAGGCCGTAACACTCGATGAAGCTTGGGAAGCTAATACAGATGTGTATCTGTTGGCAGTTCCGTTCAAAGCAATAGATAAATTATCTGAACTTTATGCCGGGGAATACGGTAATAAGGTAATTATTGACGCAACCAATCCGTATCCTGAACGCGATGGCGAAATGGCGCAGAAAGTTCGCGACAGCAACCGAAATGCCTCTGAATATACCGCTATGAAATTTGGAACAGCCAAAACCGCCAAGGCATTCAATACCATTTATGCAGAACATTTAAAAGATCGGGCTTTCAGAAATACCGATAAATTGGCAATTCCTTTTGCTGCGCAGGATGAAGATAGTAAAAAAGCTACCAAACAGCTTATTGAGGATATTGGTTTTGATGCTGTATATGTAGGCGGGCTGGAAGACACACATATAATGGACCCAGACCAAAAAATCTATGGAAAATCAACCAATAGGCAACATTTGGAAGAAATGATGCGAAAATAACACCATTCATATATAAATTAAAGTTTCGTTTTCTGATGTTGTAAATAATTCTATCTTCGGAAAACGATTTTTTTTATGAACACACCCTATGCCAGAGGAAAAATACGATAAATCACAAGAGCAGCAGCACATTGACGATGAATTGGAAAATTCGAAAGCTTCTGAGGCCGATTCAGCAAAATCGCACGGAGAGATTCTGAAACAGCAAATTATAGAAGGGCAGGAGACCTATGATAAAAGTCCAGTGAGTATTTTGCTGAGTTCCTTGACCGCCGGTTTGGAAATAGGTTTCAGCTACTTATTGATTTGTACCTTGTTTTTCTTTTTGGAAGGAAAGATTTCCGAAGATAGCATCATTAAAAGCCTTTCACTGGTATATCCCATTGGGTTTATAATGATTATCCTTGGGCAATCCATTCTTTTTACGGAACAGACTTCGTTACTAACACTTCCGGTTCTCAACAAAAAGCGTAGCCTCGGCAGCTTATTGAGGCTTTGGGGATTGGTTATTTTGGGTAATTTAATTGGGGGCTATTTAATAGCTTTCTTAATGGTCTGGATTGGGCCAAAGCTGGGGATTTTTGAATTAAATACCATTGAAAAAATTGCAGTACACGTTACCGATTATCACGGCAGCGTTATACTTGTGAGTGCTATACTTGCGGGCTGGTTGATGGGGCTGCTCTCCTGGTTGGTAGCCGCCTCCAAAGATACATTAAGCCGTATATTGATTATTTATATAATCACCGCCGTACTTGCATTTACAGGCTTACACCACAGTATTGTAGGAAATGTGGAAGTGTTTGCCGGACTAATAAGTTCCCCAAAAATTATTTTTGTGGAGTACCTTTCCTTTATAGCATTGGCACTATTGGGCAATGCCCTGGGAGGTGCCTTCTTCGTTGCACTTCTAAAATACCGTGCGTTTGTTTACGATGTGAAAGGTTGATATAGTTCTTCTGGGTGAAATAGAAAAAAAAATCCCTCCGAAGAGGGATTTTTTTAATGTTTTAATTTAGCGAATGGTAACTATAATTAACCTGGGTTAATATTAGCTCCTGGTTTTGGCTTAACCTTTGGCTTCGGTTTTGGCTTAGCAGCCTGGGGCTTTTTCTTGGGCTTGTTGCCATCATCTTTGGGCGGCATATCTGGTGGTGTTGGCATAATTGAAAGGGTTTTAGTTAGACAATATATAAATATAATCATTTAATGGATACCTTTTATTTTTTTATCCTTAAATCCTCGAAACTTTTTGAATTTAAGTAACTTAGCAAGACTAACCAGACTGTATGAAATTAAAATCCTTTTTTAAGCAGTGCCATGAAAAGGAAGTCTTTAAAATGTTGTCCATTTATATAGTATCTGCATGGGTAATTTTGCAGGTACTTTCCATTACTTGGCAACCTTTGGGGCTTCCCCAGAAATCTGTTGCTTTCTTAATTATCGTACTGCTGCTTTGTTTTCCCCTTTATATATTTTTTCTATGGAAATTTCGTGTTGCGCCGCTACATAAAACGGAAACGGAAATTGACGAAAAGGAGAAGAAGAAAAGAACCGCTTTTCAAAAAATGTATTTCTCTTCCTTGGGCATCATTACTTCTTTATGCGTAATTGCTGTTTTTCTAATAGTTAATAGGAATTTTTCACAAACAGATTCCAACATCCTTCCCAAAGTAGTAAAAAGCGATAAGATTGCAGTGCTCAAGTTTGGAAACAATACGGGCGACCCACAATATGATATAGTAAGCAAAATGGCTGCTGACTGGATTATCCACGGTATAACCGAAAACAACGTGGCGCAAGTAATAACGCAAGATCAGGTAGATGAATACCGAAGTATTTTAAAGGGAAAGAATATCGAGGAAAATGAAAGCACCATTGTTAAGGAATACTTAAAGCCAAGTAAAATTATTTCCGGAAATTTTTTTCTGAAGAACGGAAACCTTCTTTTTCAGGGAATGCTTACTGACGGAAAGACCAACAAAACCAATATTTCTTTTAAACCCACAGAGTGTGCGGCCGAAAATCCTTTGAATTGTATTGAAGAACTTAATGAATCCATAACAGGCTATTTCATAACGGAAGATCAGAAAAAGCTGATGTTGCAGGATGCGCCTCCAAAATATGACGCCTATAAATATTTGCTTGAAGCAAAATATAGCAATGACAATGAAGAATATATCAATTTATTAAACAAAGCCATTACTGCAGATTCTACCTATTTTGAACCGAAGGTTTTGCGCGTTGCCCACTATTACAATCTTGGTGAATACAAAACTGCAGATTCATTATTAAAGCAAATAAAGCCAGATTCCTATAGAAACAAAAGACAGTTGAACCTCTTAAATATGTATGAAGCCTTACTGAAAGGAGAGAACCGAACCGTTTATAGAACTATTTTAAAGGAATATGAAATAGCACCTTTCGACCTGCAAACCAATAAAACTGCCATGGTGATTGCGCTTCAATATGTGAATCGGCCACAGGATGTGGATGCCATTTACAAAACGGTGGCTATGGACAGCATGAACCTTCAAAATTGTGCAGATTGTACCATACGTATCTACGTAAAAGCCTATGCCGATATTGAACTGGGTAAATACAGTTCGGCGATACAGCTTATGGAGAACACCCAGAAAGAGGTGGAGGCAAAGCTGTTGAACAGGCCTTTGGTAATTGCTTATATAAGGGCTGGAAAAGAGGAGAAATTGGATCAATTTTTCCGAAAAATAAATATCGTTTCAAGCCCAGCCGAGGCTCAAGAACTTTATCTGCAAGCGGGAAAGGAGTATTTGTTGAAAGGTGAAAAGGAGAAAGCCGTTGAATACTTCAATAAAATAATAAATACTGAAAAGGAAACGGTAGTCTCAAAAATGCTGGCCGATGCTTTTTTCTATAAAGAAGAATATGAAAAAGCACAGCGTATTTTAAAAGAAGTGTATTCACAGGAGCCGGAAAACAGTGATGTTTTGGTGAAATTGGCCATTAGCAACCAAAAGATTGGAAAAGTAGCTGATGCTGAAAAAAACCTAAACACTTTGGAAAATTTACGGGCAGACCACCAGTTTGGGGAAATAGATTACGCCCTTGGTCAATATTACGCCGCAACAGATAATGAAACAGAACTATACAAACATTTGCTAAAAGCCGCAGCCAATGGACATTTGTACCATTGGAAATTTTTTAAAAACGATCCCCAATTCATAGATTACAATAAAACAAAAGCGTTTGAGGAGGTTATGGACTTTTGGAAATAACCCTTAAACCTTTATAAAACCATATTGCAATGGCAAAACTCAAAAACGCACACGCACTATTGATTGGGGTAGGTGCCGATTTACCCGAAACCGTAACCGATGCCAAGGCGTTGTACAAAATATTGAGCGATAAGGAACACGGCAGTTATTACAAGAAAAACATAAAAAAACTTACCGGAAAGAAAGCAACGCGCCTAGGCATCCTCAAAGCCTTTGATGATCTGTTGGAACGAACCGATGAAGATTCCTCTGTACTGCTATTTTATTCAGGGCATGGTGGTATGTATAGCGATAATACCTTCATAAAGGATGAAGCCAAAAAGAAGCCTGAGGCCGAGAACCAAAAATATTTCCACCTGTGCCCCAATGATTATGACCCCAATAACTACAAAAACACGTGGATAAAGGCAGAAGAGATAAAATACAAGATTTCACAATTGAAATCCAGAAGGTTGATATTCTTTTTGGACTGCTGCCACGCTGCGGGAATGACGGCTGGGGTTTCGGGCTTAAATTCTCAGCCCCGGCGTACCAATGCAGATGGTCTAGCCCAAAATTTGGACGATGGCCGTGGCATGACCATAGTTTCTGCTTGCCGGGCAGAGCAGTTGAGTGTTATTTTGGACGGTGACAAAAACAGCCTTTTCACCAAATGTATGATTGAAGTATTACGCGGAGACGCCAAATATGATGCAAGTGATCCCTTTGTACGCATATTTGAGGTAGTACAGTACATATTTAAAAAGGTGCCAGAGATATATCCAGATCAAAACCCATACGCGAACCTTCAAGTATTTGAGGATTTTGTGGTGAGCTTTGCTTCAAAATTAATAGATGAAAATGCTGATGAAGCTGAAATTGAAGCTTTAGCAGAAGCTTCTAATACTCCTAAAAAAGAACCTGTTACAAAATTTAGGGAAACAGAAAACAGTAATAGTGCCATTCTGTTTGTGCATGGCTTTTCCGGGGATGCAGAAAACACCTTTTCGGAAGCACCAAAACTGTTGATGGCCAATGAAGATATGGACGGTTGGGATATGTTTCCGTTAGGTTATAGCGGCAACATAGTGCCCGAAATGGGTAAGAATATCTGGGCTTGCGCAAGTGATATAAAGCGTAATTCAGACTTTTTGCTTACTTCAATAAAAAATAAGTTTTCCAAGTATAAGCGTATCGCCATTGTTGCACACGATTTGGGTGGCATAGTAGCACAGCAGGCTTTACTGGAACTTGAACAGCATGATTTGGACAGAATAAGCCATGTGCTTTTCTTTGGAACACCCAGTAATGGTTTGCCCGAAATTGAGCTAAAAAACTTTTTTACATATAGCGCCGAGGAAAAGGAGCTGAAGGAGGGGAGTCCCTATATGCAAAGGCTTAGAAATGCTTGGAATGGAAAATTTCAACACAAATATCCCTTTAAATTTAAGACCATTGCCGCCACAGAGGATGCGTATGTACCCATGAGCTCTAGCTTGGAGCCATTTCCGAAGGAGTTTCAAGAGGTTGTGGAAGCGGATCACTTTTCCTTGGTGCAGATTGACGACATAAATGACGATAGTTATCAGTTATTGCTGAATAGCTTAATGAACAAGAGTTTCCTCAATACATTTTCAAATAAGGAAGAAATAAATATTGCTTTAGGAGAATACAATGCTGTAATAAATTCGTTGTTACCCAACTTGAAAACCCTTGACAGCAAAGGCTTGGAGCGATTGATGTACGCCTTGGAAGGCGCCGGGAGAGAGGATGAGGTAACAAAAATATTGGAGGAGCATCCACTGGCAAAAGATAATTCCAAATTGTTGGGTATTTTAGGAGAACGCTACAAACGCCAATACCTTAACAGTTCAAGTACAGAAGATTTAAAGAAGGCTTTAAAACATTATGTTGAAGCTCTTAAAATAGCTGAAGAAAAACAAGATTATTCCCAAATCTATTTTCACGCCATAAATCTAGCATTTTTAAACCTGCAGCAAGAAGATAAAGCAGCAATGGTAAGCTATGCAGATCAAGCATTTGAAGCCACCGAAAAAGATCCGTTTCCGAGTTTGTGGAAATTGGCGACGCTTGGGGAGTTATTTCTTTACAAGGGAGATTTTGAAAAATCTAAGGACCATTATACAAAAGCGGCATCGATGGCCGACCTGCGCCAAAAAATATCCATACACGCTAATGCCTATAATGCATACGTAAGCTTAATGCAGACTGATAATCCTACTGATCCATTTATTAAGTTCTTAAAGCTTCAATTTTTAACGTAGTAAATATTTTAGGGGAAAGTAGTTTGAGAATTCACTGTTGGGTTATAAGTATAAACAAATGGGTATGTTTCAAAATATTCTATTTTACATAATATAAATTATAGAACGCATAAAGCAAATAGCTCATACCGCGTATTTTACATAAAATCAGATATTGCTTCACGCCGTAAGCTATATCGTCAGCTTTTAAGCAACCAAGGTTATTTGCGGTTCATACCAACCACATATTTTATCATATCAGATTTATAACCTTTAAAGAAATCGTCAACAATAATGTAAAAGCCTATTTGTTGTTCCTAAAATTCACAGCTAATATAATTTGTCGGTATATAAAATTACTCTCTGTTAAATCTAAATATATTATCAACTAAATTCTCATCAGTTCTTGTTCCATAAGGATCAATAGCAATGTAATTGGGAATTTCGCTTACTATAAACTTAACTTCAGTGATTTCTTTATTGATTTGATTTGACTCATAATACAATACGGAGCTACCCTCTTTAACTAATGATGGATGCGTTGTAAAGGCTCCAATTTTAATAGGTTCGTTTATTCCTATTTGGATTA